>Ga0210040_10003906_pt1 | contig 19828 bp, 19 predicted proteins | sample CryGeyCG12114_NA_FD_185462 | JGI IMG/M metagenome (GOLD analysis project Ga0210040, IMG submission 185462) | Groundwater microbial communities from aquifer - Crystal Geyser CG19_WC_8/21/14_NA (SPAdes) (version 2) | ecosystem: Environmental > Aquatic > Deep subsurface > Groundwater | place: USA... | reverse complement strand
TTACCTATGCCTTTGTGCGCTTCTCGTGTGCATTTTGTATGCACAGAAAAGAAAAAAACTCAAGAACTTTCCGCCAGGTAAAAAAATTATCTTTGCAGGATGAGCTTCAAAAAAAATATACTAAAAATTGGAGATTTTGAATGAAACTAAAACGATTTTTTGGGAGAACTTTCACGTACTTTGGTGAATATTTTTTTCGTTAATTATTTTTGTCACTAGGTCCACGTGGTTTACCAATTATAGGTTATTTACCATTCCTGGCTCCAACACCTCACCTCAAAATAACTGCATTGGGGAAAAAATATGGCAGAATTTTCAGTATAAAAATGGGATCCTACGAGTACGCAATGCCCAAATATATTAAGCAATTAGTCAAAACTTCAAAACACAGAATTTTATCCTTGAATCTAAAAATTCATTTTAGTGTTGTGGTTCTCAATGATTACGAGTTAATCAAGGAGGCGATGAGTCAGCCTGAATTTTCTGGTAGACCAAATTTTTTTGCTGGTCTATCCGTGATGAAATACGGTATGTTTAGGGTTATTTAAATCCTTTTTCCGCTAATATCTTAAAATAAGCTGATTTTCTGTGCATGATAAGTTAACGCGTTTAATTCAAGGCATCGCTTTTTCATCCGGGCCAGAGGCAGCGGAACAACGGAGATTCGGAGTGCAAGTACTTCTCAAGCTAGGAATGGGAACGGATACAATGGAAAAATATATTCTAAATGATTTGAAAAAACTCATTCGATATTTAGAGTACGCTCTTTTTTAAATTGTGCTGGAACCCCTTTATTTTTTAATTTGACCTTTTGTTAAAACTCTACAGGTCAAACGGCCTAATTTTAATGAAATTTTCTCCAAATGAGGTTTAAAATAGTGGGGAAACTTTTCGACAACACCAAAAAAACAACTTTGCGAGTTTACGACTGTGATGTTGAAAAGTGAATCCTAAACTTGTAAATTTTTGGTACCTAAAGCTGAGCAAAAATAGTACGTTAATTACATTTAACTCAGGGTTGGGCTAGCCAAGTTACTCAGGAAGTTTACTGTATTATATATTTTGTAAAATCTTTTCTATGCATGGTATTTTGTATTATAAACATAGCAACCGGACTGGAATACCTTTGGATTTGTCGGACACTTTTGCAGTCGCATTTGTAAACGCTCTTTGGTTCATGACTACTGGGAAAGAATTTTCTTTAGAAGATACTGAGCCACGAGAAATGTACAGAATCGTTAAAAAGTAAAGACCTTTCGTTTGAAAAAGTGCTAGCTTTATGCATAAGAATACTTCTATGATACCTATAACTGACTTCTCGGGAGAGCCTATAATAATCATGATGATTTGCCACTTCAGAGAATTCATAGACGCCCAAATTAGAAACCCTTTTTTTTTCATTCCCAAACTGGTTCAGATGTTTCCAAATTTGTCTGGCTACAACTCACTGAAGAAAGGTATGACTAGAATAGGACAGCGTTTCCGACAAATCATACAAGAATACATGGACGAATCTGACACCACGGTCCAAACCAACAACTACTTGACTGCCTACATTGAAAAAATGAAGAACTGCGAAGATCCGTCTTCGTCTTTTTATCAAGAGAAAGGGAGTAAATGAAATAAAATCAATCGATTTCAAATAACGAATAATTGACAACGGGAGCGAAAACTGACGGTGTATAACTTCTTTACAGTTGTTCATTTGATTGACGTAATGCTCAATATGTTTGCCGCCGGATCGGATACTGTGACCAACACCACTTTATTTGCGCTTTTGTATTTGCTAAAAAATCCAGCAATTATGGATCGACTTCAGAACGAAATCGATTATGTGACGGGTAATTCGAATACTGTTCAGTTATCTGATCGCGCCAAGTAAGTCTTGTTGTAGTGTAATTTTGCCGCGCAATGTCAATTTTTACACTTTTTCCTCAAAAGACGATTTTTAAACAATGCGTATTTTTCTTGCCTCTCAATCAGAATGCCGTATACTGAGGCCTTTATGCACGAAACGTATAGAATGTCATCAGTAGTACCGCTATCCTTGTTGCACAGCACTTGTGAAGATGTAGAATTCATGGGATATGAATTTCCAAAGGATACAATCGTTATGACGAATCTGCATAGTGTTCATAACGATCCAGTTTACTGGGGAGATCCCGAAACTTTTCGACCAGAAAGATTTCTGACTAAAGATGGATCTTTTAAAAGAGATGACCGCATGGTTGCATTTTCGCTAGGAAGGCGATACTGTATTGCAGACAAGGTGGCACACAAAGAGTTTTTTCTGTATTTGACAAATTTGATTAAAAATTTTGAATTTAAATGTCATGCAAATTATCCTTTGCCGGGAATCGTTGGCCATCCTGGAATGGTCCTTTCTCCGTATCCATACAAAGTGGTTTTGGAAAAACGAGCTCGTTGAATAAATTGTAGATTCCGTTTAACTAGTATAGTAATGATTATGATGCATTTAAATTTTCTGCATATTGTGAACTAAAGTCTAAGAGATACAACACTCAATAAAAGTATACTGTATTCTATCATCAAATGAGCATCTCATTTTTTTGGAAATGCCGTTTAGTTGAAAACTTTGCTTTATCACTTACATTTAATGCTGAATATCATGAAATACTGAATACAGGTATGCACGTATTCCCTCTATTGAGCAAAATACGAGCTATTCGAATAAATCAAGTTTATGGATAACAACTCGAAAGAGCTGAATGACTTGTCTTACTAAGTTATATTTTTTCTTATGTAACTAAACTGGGAATATAAATGACAAGGTCAAAACTGACAAAAAACTTGTATAATCTATGGACGCTCGAATTTTCTGGGTAACATCTAGGAACGTTTGTCAGTCAGTTTTGTACATTCAATCTAATCCTGTGGATGTCTATATGCAATATGCAACAACTCTAGCAGTTTAATGAAAATGCTCATTGAGTGTACATTTTTAGTATTCTTTTGTGCAGTGTTTGTATACTTCTATTATGTACAAAATAAAAAAAATCCCAGGAATTTTCCTCCAGGTAAAATTAATTTGTCAATAAATTAATACTATTGTTGCTCAATAAAGTTAACTATAGTTTTGCTACGTTTCGTTCATGTACTCACATTCACTTACAGGTCCATTGGGTTTGCCAATTTTTGGTTACTTACCTTTCCTAGCTCCAGATCCGCACCTCAAAATAACTGAATTAGGGAAAAAATATGGCAAACTTTTCAGCATAAAAATGGGATCCTACAAGTACTAAACTTCTATCCAAATAAATTTATAATGTCAGTTTTCTTAGTACCTTAATTTAAAAAAATTATTATCTCAAAAATATATTTCAGAGTAGTGGTTCTCAATGATTATGAATTAATCAAAGACGCGATGAGTCGAGCTGAATTTTCTGGTAGGCCAACTTTTCTAATAGCTTTTTCGGTGATGAAATATGGTAAGTTATAATGCGGTAGATTAAATTTTTTATTAAGATAAAGCGGAAAATTTGATTAAAACATCCAAAATAAAGGCATAGGGTTTGCCACTGGGCCAGAAGCAATAGAACAAAGAAAATTCGGAGTAAGCGTACTTCACAAGTTGGGAATAGGATCAGACATAATGGAAAAATATATTCAAACTGATTTGAAAAACCTAATTCAATATCTAGAGTACGTATGTATTACTTTTAAAATTGGGTTCAATGATTTGATGATTTATAATATATTATTTTGAGGTAATACAGCAATAGGACTGGACAACCATTAGATTTGTCAGACACTTTAGCCGTTGCATTTGTAAATGCTCTTTGGTTTATGATTACTGGGAAAGCATTTTCCTTAGAAGATGCCGAGCCTCGAGAAATGTACAAAAAATTGAAAAGGTTGACATTTTTTGATGAATTCAGCTACTGTAGAAATCATTAATGATTTTAATCTGACTGAAGATTTTTTTTACCAAAAATTTGGGAATATATCTTCAGGGACTTCTTAGACGCTCAAATGGGAAACCCTTGGTTTTTTATTCCTAAACTGGCTTACATGTTTCCAAATTTTTCTGGCTACACCGCATTGAAAAAAGTTACTAGCACAATCGGGCAACAGTTTCGACAAATAATTCTAAAATGCATGGAAGAATCTGAAACATCAAGTCAATCCAATAACTATTTGACCGCTTATATCGCAAAAATGAGAAGTTGTGAGGATTCAACTTCAGGATTCTATAAAGAGAGAACAAGTAAGGATAAGGAATTCAAAACATTTTTAAATTAATCAAAAAATCAAAACAACTTACAACTGAAATTCAACCTTCCATTCCCGCAGTTGTCAACTTGATAGACGTAATGTTGAACCTATTCACTGCTGGATCTGATACTGTAACTAATACAACTTTATTTGCAATTCTGTATCTATTAAAAAATCCAAAAATTATGAAACGACTTCAGAGCGAAGTAGACTCTGTTACAAAGGATTCAAATTTTGTAAAATCATCTGATCGCGCCAAGTGAGTTGAAAACATTATTTCGCCCAATCCCAATTTCTTTCAGTTTTCCTCAAAGATGGATTGAAAGATTGCGTACAGTTCTGGCATCCCTATTTCCCAACCTAGTTATCTATTTTCTCATTGCAGAATGCCATACACTGAAGCTTTTATGCACGAAACATACAGAATGTCATCAGTAGTAGCTGCGTCCGTACTACACAGTACTTTACAAGATGTACAATACATGGGATATGAATTCCCCAAGGATACAATCATTATGACGAACCTATACCATGTTCATCATGACAAAAATCACTGGGGAGATCCTGAAAATTTTCGACCAGAACGATTTTTGAGTCTCGATGGGTGTTTCAAAAGAGATGACCATATGATAGCATTCTCATTAGGAAGACGTTCCTGCATAGGAGACAAACTGGCTCACAAAGAGTTTTTTCTGTACTTGACGACTTTGCTCAAAAACTTTAACATCAAAAGTCATCCGGATCATCCTTTGCCTGGGACAGTGGGAAAACGTGGCTTAATCCTTTCTCCGCATCCATTTAAAGTGGTTTTGGAGAGAAAATGTCAATCCGTTTCTTGATAGGCTAGGTTAGCAAAAGCTTGTACAGAAAAAAACTAAATTCCAATTTTATCTTAACCATGCCAAATGCAGATTATGCCCATGATGAATCTACAGTAACTAACTTGAGTAAAAAATACATTTCCCAATCAATCAATTCGCACTCAAAACTCATTTTTATTCTCTCCTGACTGTTTCTAATACTGGAATATGGCATACAAAACATAATATTTCTGATCTACACTATGGTCATGTTGGAACACTTTCTCACCACTAGATGTCAACTACTTCTCCATTATCTAGTCAGCATCGTTTCCTGAACCAACTTACTGAGTAGTTTTTGGTACTCGAACCCCACGTTGGAATCGACCAGCATTGAGTGGAGGAAGAATTGGCCCACGAAGAGGAGTATACTGCTTGTCATTAGGGAAATGAACAATTTCTGAGGTAGGTTGCTCATATTGCAAGTTGACCACGGTGTCTCCATCAGAGCCTTTGGGTACATCCACTTCAGCTTCGGCAGATTGCTCTGGTTTCTTGAGGAATACATTGATGGTAGTATCACCACCTGGAGCAGTTTTGTAACCAGCTTTGATGAGCTCGTCAATCTTGTAGTTAGGAACTTCGATATCAACAACCTTTGGACCAGTGCTGTCAGCTGTGAGCCACAGGATGTGCTCGGAGCGGAGAGTCACAAGCTCTTGTCGAACTCCGTCGCATACAAATTTAAATTTGCCTGGTGCAGTTTCTTGTTTACGGCATTCTACTTGGGCTTCACCGGGTGCGGCGGAAAAGGAGTTTGTTTGGGCTGAGGTCTCCAAATCCCGGGAGCTACTGCTGCTGTAATACTGTGGGTATGGCGCTGGAGCGGCTTTGGCACAGACGGCTAAAGCGGCTACCTGTGCAATATGAATTTTATGCATAGGGATTAGTTCGGCTTTTTTAATTTGCTGATTTTTTTTCCATTTTCCAAGTAAAATGGGAATTTTAACAAAAGTTGCGCAGATCGTATTTAATGAACACAAATTTTAAGAAAAACTACCATTTTTTCAAAAAAACAATAGTGTAAGGCAATTTTAAAAAATTATCCAAAAACTACCAACTAACGTTGTTAGGATTAAAGAAGACACCAAATGAAACAAGAAACTTACCAGTACGCATTTAAGAGCGTTCATTTTGGTAAAACTGCGACACGTTGTCCAAACTCCAAAATAAAAACTGAAATGCACTGCACAGAACTTGAATTGTGGTTAGCTCAAAGCGTGGTGAACGAATGAATCCAAAGATTGAACGGTCTGCTTTTAAACTCGACTCGAATGTTGCAAGGGAGTAGGAAGTTATGAACCAAACTAACTAACAAACTAACTTTAACATGCAAAGAAATAATCATAATCTTTCATGATTATTAGTAGTAGCTAACTAACTGTGATCATCATTGTCATTATGCAGCATCTCTAAAGAAGCTTTATTGGGTACCTGGAATTTCAAGATGCATTCAAGTGAATGCATTTCACTTTCTAAATGAGCTCTCGCGTAATTATTAGCTGCTACAGCTGTAGACTCAGCCAGGTAGCAAATATGAAGTGTGCTTATGCGTCGTGTAGCCATTGTGAGCTGTATTAGTAGTTAGTTCTCAAATTTTCGAAATCATTGGCTCTCATCATGCACTCAAAAAGAAGAATTAAGAACGAACTGTCACTCTTTTTGAGTAAGGGCTTTCCCATCTAACTTATAAGTAAGTGACAACAATTAACAGCCCATACGAAGTCATGTAAGATACACACACTTCAAGCTTTATGCATGAAAAACTCGTTCAAAATGGACTCATCATATCTACACGAAAAATCGTATTAACTGTATTGGTCCGTCTATCGTATTAAAAGGCTAGCCCAAAATATTTATAGGATTATATTTGCTCATGAATGCAATTTTGGGCTAACGTTTTGCAGGAGATGTTCATATTTTTAATTCTCGGGTTATTGTATTTTGTGCAATTTGGTGGGCATTTTCTCAACTTTATAGTATCTCAAATGAATTGACTAGTTTAATCTAATTAGTTGGTTACATTAGATAATAAATTGACATCCACTTGTTTCAATTTCAATGAATTAAAGCTTTGTTCCTCTTGTATTAGCCGTATTAACACTGTAGAAAAAACTGCATCAAAGCAGTTTCCCGATTTGAGAGTGTGTTTTTCAATTAGAAGAAATTTCTGGTCCTGAATTAAAATTATTTTGATTTTATAGTTTTTTCATTACTTACGCCATAATCTGAATCGAAGGTACTAACTAACTAACTAACTGACTAACAATCTCTAACTAATGACTAACAATCTCTCACATCTTCGTATTTCAATTTCTTGCCCACAGTGACAAAGCAAAGCATATTAACTTAACCCATAACGAGGAGAGTGGCAGGTATTCAGTCGTTGTAAGTGGCGCTGTAAATCAACATTTATGCTGTAACGCAATCCCAATTTGTAACAATGCAACTCTTTCTAACTTGAGATTCATTTTCTCTCTCCTAATCTGCACAAATAAATAAACAGGGATCGCAACTTATGATTGCACGTTCTAATTAATTTTCCCAGTTAGCTAGTTGCTAATAATTCTATAGAATCTACTCTCATCAGATCATGCCATTATCTAAAAAAACCTAGTGTGCAACATGCTACACACACACACTCATAGTTATGATATTTTATACCTTTTGCAGTAGACCAATGCTATCAGGCTGTTAGTTTTGTTATAGAATGTAAGGAAGAATCTTATGTAACATTTCTTATCTAAAAATAGCTGGCAAGCTCTCAAAAGCTTTGGTACCATCATCTTTTGATCGGAAGGAATAATATAAACACGTTCTCATAATAAAAACGTCATGAGTCTGTATAGGTTGCTGTAACTAGCTAACTAACTAACAAAAGAAGTTCGTATGAGCTGTGTACAACATATGATAAATTAAGTGCAACACAGTGGTAGTTAGTGTGATAGTAGTGCTCGATCGGTTTTATGGATCGATAAAAACCGGTTGAATTTATTCGGCCTCAATTTTTTTGCTTGTTTGGTTTCTGAAAGAAAGCGATCCGACCGAATGTTTCCCGATGTGTGTAATAGCTTTTCCATAAAACATATCAAATCCTAATGAACTAGCGAATCGGTTTTTACATGCCTAAAAAATAAGTTTTGATCAATTATTTCGTCAAACTAAAAAAACAAAATCTTTTGGCCAATGAAATTTAAGTTTTTGCGTCCAATTGAAACAGAAACTACAGATCGATTTTTGATCAATTCGGATTGTATGCGGAGCTCTAGTAGTTAGTTAGTTAGTCAGTACAAAAAGTCTTTTGTTTTTACATGTGTGCCTTCCTGTTGGATAGGTGCTTGATTGAAACACAATGACTGAATATAAAGGAAATGGTTGTTCATATATGGCGATCTAGTCGTGTACTTGGTGATATTTATCTTTTATAAATGATCATCATCATGAAATGTATAAGGATTAAGAAATGTCTGTGATTAAGTAATGAGTTCTGGTGAATCAAAGCCAGTTCGTTGGTTCACATTCACATTATATGACGGCATAGAAAGTAAAAGTGTCAGTTGTACTTATTTTGTTGAGTTGTTATGAATCAAAATGCAATAAAAAAAGTGCATGTTAACTGCACACAGTTTGCTCCAGGGTAGTTAGTTAGTTACTAAGCCTAGTTACAATTCGTTACGAATTATGATTGATTGATATATGGAGTTCGTGTGCAATGTGTGTGTGTTGCATGTGGCGGGTGGTAATTAGCTTTGTTTTGGTATTTGTGTGTTCGTTCGCGCTGTTTCAAATTTTCAAATTCACTTTCTTGTACTACAAGAATTTCTTCTGTTGGCTAACTAACTAAATGGTAGGTGAGAAATTGACAGAATGCAAACGAGAGTTTAGATGCCACGGTTTAGTAATGCAATAGACTGAAACGGTATAATAAATAAACATACAGATTGATTTGAGGGCTTTATTCTGCTACAGTTATTGCGACAGAGAATTAAAGTTTACTCAGTTAGTTACATTACAATTGAATGATTGTGGAAGGAACACATAATAGTGTTCTCTTGGTAATTACAAATGACAGGTAAAAAATCTGTAGTGAGCTACCGCAGGTGACTGATGAAGAGTATTCTTACAGAATGTGCAGTGCCTGCCACACATTTGTTGGGTTCTAACAGTTATATTTGTTATATCTGTGGTGTGGTAAAAAGTCAGACTGCAGTACGTTATGTCATCAAATTTTTCCTTTTGTCAATTGCTGTTTGTTGATGAGATAGTTTGGATACTATAATTTTTCCAAAAGTGAACTATCATGATATTAACAATAAAAAAATTTTAATATTATATTACAGATTTGGCAATAAAACGTCGAAATACCAAAAATTTGTTTATTTAGATAACGATAAAGTGGTAACGAATGAATAAAAGAAAACACTAGAAAATTAATAGTTTAGTTGGTGTGAAAGATAATTATTGTGTTTTCTAAATGCAACAACAATATTGCAGTTCACATATATATGCATAAAAAATGAAACCATGTTTAGGTTTTCCACATCATATTGAGCGCCCAAACTTGTGAAATCCAATAATTAAAACAAACAACTTCATAGTTTTGTAGTACAAGGCCGGAGATATGAAGCAATAGAAAATTAGGAAATAAATACCTGTGAACAGTATTTATAGACGGGTGAAATTCTATGAATTCTAATATATTGTAATTTTCTTGCGGTATTATCAACACTACTTACACTACAGTTCTCAGACAATAAATACTCAACGAGTGGAGAACGAGCTCGTTAAAGGTTTAGTATAAATACCATGAACGTCCTTGACTAATGTATGTTTTATTTATTTTTAACAAACGTAAAAAATCTCTCTCGATACAACGAAAACTACATCACGAGTACTTGAAGTTTAAATACATTTTGCAATAATATGAATTTTTAACTACAAACTAACTAACTACGTGTCGATACACTGTAGAAAATACAACAACTACTAGTAGTAAGAAACGTTCACATATGAAATTTGAGCTAGGACTTGCCAACAATGCAAGTGAGGAATTTGATAATTTACTATTTTTAGTAAGAAATCGTCCTGGTCCTACAACTATGTCTTGGTACTTCCATCTGACTTCGAATTGAGGAGGTCTAAGTGTTACACCGGATAATCTGCAATGAAAATATAAAATTTCAGTTAATCCACTGTCAATTGTATTCGAATCATGCAATTGATATTAATATAAAACCATAAAACTCACTTTATAATAGCTTCTAAAACTCCCGTAGGAACTTTGACCTCTTGCCGACCAAGTTCCGGACAAAAAGAAGACAAAAGATCAGTACTTGAGCTCACAAGAATCTTATTTTTCCGCCATAATGTGAGATTCCAAGTAGAACAGTCATGTTCTGGGAAAGTACAAAAATTCTATTGATTAGAATCCCCTGTCATAGTCAATATAACATACACCCACTAAAAGGCATGAATTGAATTGTGACTCACGGATTTCTTCAGAAACAAAGTCAATAGTAACTTCATACTGTTGAGGAGCCCTGATTTCCCAGGAGCACTCAAAATGAGTATAATGATTAATTTTCCTGTAGTGGGTAGAAATCATTTCTGGTCTAAAGATTTCCCTCCACCGTTTGGAACCTGTAGGAAAAGAAAAACGCTAAATGCAAGAATGCAACCTAAAGTAAGTCGATTTACGGGTGTCGAAAGTAATTCAACTTACCACCAGGTGGATCAATACGAAATGATAAACATGGTGAACTTTTATTCTCAAAGGTATACGCAGCTTCATACCGGAAATGGGATCCCATTTTGATGGAATGGTGAACAAGAGTGAGGGAAGCGTACGACTCAAAAGTTAGAGGAAGAAAGTCCTGTAGGTATAAAAATGTAAACAAGAATGTAAGCTTAGGAAAAAGTGAGTAAAATTTACTCATGCATATAAATTTTCTCCTCCATGCACCGAATACCAATCACATTTTGCCCAAGAAAAAATGGCCCACTCTTTAGCTCTACTTGCAGCGAGACATCGAATTTATATAGACAACGGGGAAGTGATTGTGTTCTGAACTCTTGTTAGCAAGAAAAAAGTATTGTGTTTAAACAAATCCCGTATCAAAGTCTGCGTCTAACTAATCTTGCCTTTTTAAGCAGTCCTATTTGTATTCTTTGCAGGAAACAATGAGTATTCAAACTTTTTGAGGCCTTAAAAGCCTTTTTCACGAATCACAGGATGTGGGATCTCTCAGTTATACCGTATACTCAAATATTAATGCATTTCATCCAACCATCCTGTAATAATACACAAGATTGCTTGCCACCACTAATCTTAGTCGCAGAATCAAAATATTAATACAAATTCTCAATAATCCCTAACATTCCTGTCTTTCATAAACTGTGGCGAGTTGTCCAAGACTGAAATTGGACAAGCTCAACTTATTCACACAGTACTAACATAACATAAATTTCAAATCCAAGCTTAAAAATTATTTCCCATTATCTTTCAGCCTAAGCCTACCTAGTAACTTGTTTTGTTAATTTGTTACTTCCGGAAACAGTAAACCACCGAAACCAATTATCATACGTTACCACATATTTTTATCTCACTCACAGAAAACATGCCACACAGACAGCCCACTGGAGCATTTCCAGCCAGTACAAGTAAATGATCAGTTTCCTCCAATCGTGCCAAAGGACCGACTCGACAGTTGCAGCCGGATGCTCCACACACAGTCTCACACGAAATGGACTTTTCCCTGTGGTCATCATCATCCAGACCTCCACTGTTGACTCTGAGAGAAACGCTTTGATTCCCACTTGGAATCAAAGAATGCGCACATACTAGAGGAAATGCAAATAGTTGCCGAAGTGGGGAATCTGACGGGCCCGAGACAATGCCAGTCTTTACTCCCGTGACTCCGTAATATACAACTTCACAGCCAGACATGGGCTTCACCGTTCCTTCAGTAGACTCTGAAATAATTAATTTCCACAATTCTATAGTGAATATAAGTGGGCCAACTTGAGCAACTGACACATGATGGACAGCAAAGGCTTTCAAGTACCAAAGCAATATTATTACTCTTGACTCCAATGCATACTACATAAACTACTCTCTTCCACATTTTTACTATTATTCTTGTCAAATTAAACATGGATGAGATCATGTTATGTAATGTATTTACATTATCAAGTTATATGAGTCAGTTACAGGAATTATTAATGCCTGAATGCAATACTATTGGATTCAATAGACTGGATAAATATAGCATATTTTCAGCTTGGAATGTGGGTAGTGAGCGGGTTCATTGTGTTGAGCAGAAAGAGGAAGATTTGGGCTGGTTGGGTAGCTATAAAGTTCATTGTCCGTATAGAGAAGCTGACTGGGGATTTACCGGTAAAATTATTTCCAACTCACCATCATGAAATCGAAATACAGCATCTAAGGTTTCCCGTCCGTCTGAAGACACAAAAGTAGGGACTTCCACTACAACTTTCAATCGGTTATGAGCGGATGTGAAAGTGGGAATATGATCCGTTCTGCTTCCACACAGCTCTCCAAGGAGACGGTCCTCTTGCTGGTAGTGAGCTGTTGAGGAATCACCACGATCCATATCGTATATCTTTACCATGGACGTGCAATTGGAGCCCCTGGATAAAGGATGGAGGAATAAGAAAAAACATGGCTTGTTTTAGAAATAAAGTAACTAGCCAACTGCTAACGCCAACGGCTGTACAAGAACTGTATACAAGATGCAGCAAACAACAGAATCCGCATGTGTTGTCCAAATAAAAACTCCAACAACGTGGTCAAGTGAACTAACAGGATGACTTACCGAAGTCTAAAGTTGAGCACAGAGAGTTGAACTACATCGAAATCCTTCCCACGGAACTCAACTTGGCACTTGTACGTATCGCCATAAAAGTTGTGCAATCCATATCTTCGTCGGGAAGATGAAGATGAGACTTTTGGCAGCTTAATTCGGAAGGCTTTCTCCCGCAATAGTTCTCCATTGAACGCATGACCACAACTAATTGGGTACAAGTCTCCCAAACTTTCCACTTCAATTGGGAAACATCCCGGAAATCATAATAAATAGGAAGAAAAACATGGTTAGTTTCTAACCAACTAACTTTGGTATAGTTTTTTTTCCCAATGTGGTCAAATGGTACAACTGGAGCTGCATTAATATATTACAGAATGCAATGCTATATTTTCAATCTCACTGGCTACTTAAATACATGATAGAAAGGTTAAAGTTCGTATTTAAAACTACACAACTCTAACTGCAGCAAACAATATGAAAAATCACGTCATCACGTACATTTTGTGATAAATTAAAGTTTCTTCAAGATTTTAAGACAAATGTACGTGACATCATTGAATGAGACTAATTTCCTAGAAAGTCGTTAACAACAGCCAGGATTTTCTACTAACTAATTACCTCACTGAAATCCCGAGCCAACATCTCGACAAATCTGTCTACATCTGTTCTAAAATATTTATGGTTAGCTTCTAACTGCATGTCCTTTATTTCATCCTCAGTATATAAACACACAGCAAAATCCGACGTAACATTCGTATCTCTTTTCTTGTACAAGCTTACAGTTCATCACTACTAACTCTTAAGAATGGCGAACAAACATTGATGTAATTACATAAAAACTGCACGGAAGATGCTATAGATACTATATAGTCCCCTCGTGACCTACTCCTTATCTTTCCAAAATCCAATGTTTCCTTTTGCTTATGCAAAATAATGATAGTGTCAACATAAGCATAATGCCAGCTCCAGATTAAATAGCAAACAAACCATAGTGATTAATTTCTGTCATTTGTCACAAGAATGCTCGACCCCCATTCAAACAAATAAGCAAAGTCAAGCCCAGGAATGTAATTCATTACGGAACCGGAGAGAATGCAAAATTTACCCAGGGAGGTCCTAGACTGGTCCACTCGGAATGAGAAATGGTCCACTTCATTCTTTCCACCATTCTGTTGTGGTGATGGCTTACTCTCATCGTACGGAAGCTCATCCGTGCCATTGTGAAAGCCAAAGCCTCTTGACTTGGACTTCTCATCTAGCCAGCTAGGACCATAGTTGATTTCCTCATCTGTGAATCTAATGCCAAGCGTGGCTCTAGTCGTAGTAGTAGTAATAGTGGTGAACCTTGGAGAAGCACTGTGTGTCGTGTTTTTCACCAACTCTGGTCTTCCCTTGTGTTTTTCCACTCCGTGAACATATTGAACCGTGGCTTTAAATCCGTTGAACAAATACGGTGATGTGGAAGATCCGGAACGAAACTCGATGAGAGCCTGACCTCCCGGAATCTCTACTAGGCTATCCGAATGTTGACACAAGGTTTTCCATGGGGGTCCCAAATGAGCCAAGTTTGACACGTTGCTTTTCCAAATGGCTATGTGATGAGTGGAGCATAGGCTGTAAGGAAGAAAAGTAAGTAAGTTAGTAAACACACACACATATATGATTTGTGTGTGTGTGTACAATAGTAATTAAGTTTTGTTTGCCAGATAGTTTACTGACTGAGACTTGTCAACAAACTGTCATCCATTTAAGAAGCAAGGGTGATTGAATGATGATGATTAAATTACAGGGAAGCCTTTCTGTAGCCAAAGAAATGCATGATATGTGTGCATTTGTCATATAGGGTTTCTTTGGCTTTTTCATTAGTTCAATAATTTGATCATTTTGTCCGCTCTGTTCTCTGTTCATTTAGCAATTTTTTTCTAGCGATGCCTCCTTACCGTCCAACTAACTAAAAGTAAGCAAATCTTTTGTTGAATATAGAAAAGCAATCCCAACTCAACCAAACCATAGTATGGGTACATTAACGGTGGCTGTGGCTATCAGGTGGTAAATAAACTATCAAATATAGCTAAAGCAGATTCCGCATGTTTATATGTATGTGTGGTTTCATGAAACTAACTTATGTGTAGATCCATTTAATACCTACATTGCGTGCGAATTTGCCATGAAATTTTTATTAGGAGACAAACGTGCAATATGTTTTTCACGCGTTGCATGCAGGGTGCACGAACCCAGTAGTACACATTATTAATTAGTTCCTTGGCAAACAACAAGGACCCACTCTTGTTAGTTATGCTAGCATGTACTTCTTACTAGCATCTGATATTTCGGTCTATGCACTTATTTTACGATTAAATATTAGCCAGTAAGTTTGAATTACTAATCAACGAGGCAGACGGCTGAACTAACTAAATAGCTAACTAGCTATTCAATATCAGATAGAAGAATTAAAGCTTGAGGATACATTTCTATGATTTTCTCTTGTTGTTTGAACATTGTTCCTTAACATGATTAATTAGTATTGTCATTGACAGCTTTCTTTATGCAAGGGTGTAAAACTAATATCAAATGTAATGTTATCATTGTTTTTTCGTGTTGCTCAAGTCTGATAACAAAGAAGGCACGAAGAAGCAAAAGTAGGTTACGTCAGCTTTTGTATTAATTACAAATCGTACAATTATGTAATAAATCTGTAATCTGGTAGTTTTGAAATTCCTAATTGACTGCAGTCATACCCGTCACTTAGTCACAACTATGAAATATACAATAATTAAAGTTCAAAGATGAATGGAAAGATTAAACCTCATGTTAGTAAATTACAAATTCTTCTCTCAACCTGCCATAAAAGTAGTAGGTTGTGTTTAAATTGAACATGACAAAATTAGTACCAATCTTTCCACATTGAAACTGTAAAGTTTTATACAGTATTCTAGTTCCAAAGAACGATAGAAGCCTCTATTTTTTTAGCCAATTTACATAAATTTTCTTAAGTGAATCCTTAATTCGTGGGGTGATAGATAAAAACTCGGAATAAAATAAAATTCCATCCAATTAGCCGAATATGATTTCTAAAAATTAGCCAAAAAATATACCAAAATAAGCATACTGCACTAGTGAGCAGTATATGCTTTCAAATCAAACAAATTCCCCAATAAAGTGCTGACATGAGATATTGTCATCTACAATTTACGACGGGTAAAGGAAGTTGCATGTGGATTCAGCCACGTTTTCCCTTCCTATCCTGATAAAGTAACTTACGCACAGCGCAAAGCTCTATATCATGCAAGCTGAATAAATGCATTATATGATTACACAATAATGGACTCAGCAAAAACCCATCGGACGCCATAAATCATCATCATGATTCAATGTGCTTGTGTAACAAATCAGCTAGCTTATAGCTATCATGTGCGCTGCTAGATGTTTCGTTTACCATGACATGCCTATAAAAGGCTATTAGAAGCTTCAAATAGCTTATACACATTTACGTAACATTACCAACAAAACATATGGAAAAATATCGGTGGGATAAAAATTCATGTAAGCAATAATTTCAAGAGTACCAAAACAATGAATTAGCTGACTTCAATTTTAGCCTTTGATGAAACTTAAAAACTTACGGAGGCGGTGGGACACTGAGAACATCAAAATTGACTAATATTTTTTCGGTCGATGTGTTCGGGCTAAGAAAATATCGACATCGTCTGTGTGGAGGGAATAGTCCAGGAAAGCCAGGGGATGTGATCACACATTTATTGTCGTCAAAACAGTTGTCCAGAGTCCAATCGCAAACTTTAAAGAAAAGTAAACAGCTATGCATTAGATAACGTTTCACGATAAAGTCTTTTAATACACAAAAGGCTCAAATTCACTACATTTTAGCTGTAGTTTGTCAGTTCAATAATTTTATAGTAAGACTAGATTTCCAATGTGAAGATATCATAATTATTTTAAGTTTGATCAACTAGCAAAGGAGGATTTTTCTCAGAATCCAGAAATATCAGACTCCATCCACATTTCATCTTTTTTTGCACACATATACATTCAGATTCACAATACCAGAAAAGTACTTCAACGGTAAACTTTAAATGGGCTTTTATTTGGCAGTACTCATCCATAATCCATTTGGGTTGCACATCAAAACTGTGGAAATCTAATTTAGTACTCTACCTGAGTGGGAGCGCATTCGACCACCTCTACTGGGATTTCCAACGGAAATGTCATCGGCTGAAGAAAAGCTTACATAAGCAAGTAGTTGAGACCTCCGAGACATCTCATCGATCCTGTGACCATTGAAAATACATACCCTTTGTAGCATTTTAAACCTGAACATTTACCTACTATGCACTCAACCTTAACACTAACACTAAACTTTGGTAAATGCGTTCCATACCAATTTATTTAAATTGTCAGAGCGCATCCAAATAAATGTAATGAATACTGTTATATGGAGTACTAACTAACTCTGCAACTAGCAGCATACGAGTTGACATTATTCTACACCATATTGACAATATGTGCACAACTATTTATGGATTGAATAACCATAAAAGGAATGCAGTAGAATGGAATTGACATCATTATCTTGATAATAACGATAATGATTATCGTTCTCAAATCCAAGTGCAAAAGTCAAATAGAGTGATTTGGCAAGGAATGAGTATATTGGTTCCTTCTTGGTTTTCATAACTGTTCGCACATCACGCCTTGCATTTACATGGACGAGGGGACAAGTTTTAGAATCCAAACTTTCTTCCTCCTCCTCTTCCTTCCTGATTTTATGCTCCAACTTCCTCCACTCTATTCAATCTCCAATTACTAACTACACATTTGGGTTCATCCTCAACTTTTGGCTCCCATAAATGGGGCAGCAACCATAACTATTTGCTTTACTTACTAACAACTTCCACTTCCGTAGACGAGGGTATTTGGAAACATGAAAACTTTTGACGAACTATGCATCTCTCTCTCTACTAAACTAGTAGGTAAATTCTAAATTCCGTATGCTATCCTAAACTTGCAACGTAAATTGTACACATAAGAGATGATGGGGAAATTCTTAGGAAAAGTAAAACTAACAAAAGACATACCTTAGCAAAAGAGTAGCAGAACCTTGGTCCCCGAACATTACCACGGGTGGAGAAAATCGACTGTTTTGCGCACACATTTGTATAGCTTGAGGACTTAAAGATGTCATTTGTCCATCGGAAAATTGTAGGAATCCTCCATAGCATCTGAAACATAGAATATTTAAAATCAGCCTTTCAATTAACAGCGCTCGCTATCAAGTAGCTACTTCTTTCTCCTACTTTTCGATTCCTGCTGATTCCATTCACGGAAGAAAAAAAATTTAACTTTTTCTGTAGAAGTACATAACTGCAGTATACAAGAACTATTCAAGCGTCGTAAAACAGTTGCTGTTAAACAAACATTTTTGGTCACCCAGTAGTTACTATAGCCTGAGCGGCGTCAAGCTCTACATATCGATACTGATACCAATAAACTTTATATCCAAATAAATGGCGAGTGTTTCGACAATATATTGATTTCGGAAAGACAAACCAAAATCCTCCTTGTCAACTCTTGTCATTAATGTTACCAGCCACATTATTTTTTTCGGAAGACTCAAGTTGTGCTATTAGTAACAAACCTACTAGGTACAGTAGATAGATAAAGTAGATCAGACCGGAGGATAAGATGCCATCATCGTAATCATCTTCACTTGAGGGCAGATTAGAGAGGAGAAATTGCATTCTCTTTCTTTTTTTCTGTGAACTCTTCCAATTTCATTACTAAAGTGAGCTGGTCCCCTTGCTCTTTTTTATTGCCCAGCTTAGTTAGTTAGCAATTCTATTAAATTTGGGAAATGCACTCTATATTCCTCCTTGCATTCCAGTGTAGGTAGTGATTGCTGCCCACAGTACTGAATTTAACTACACCGGATGACACAGACCCTGTTCTCTATCATTTTCATCAAGCAGTACAAAAATTAAAGGCTATAAACTAAGTTCGTGTGCTAAAAAAGCTAAAAATTCAGGTGATTAGTATGCTGGTGTAAAAATTTGGAAACTTGGATTTGGAATCCATTTATTGGTCAGAATAAGCTGGTGAATACAACATTTTGAGTTGCACAGATTTGATGTGTTTGCACAGAAAATGGGTATGGGATGTTGGATGGAGACCAATTCCTAGGAAAAGCTGTTTGGCCCTGGCTCCATTGTCCCTTTATAACATCCTGTGCTCTTCACTAGGCTCGTAAAAGGAAGTAGCACTGGAGTGGAGTGAGTGAGTAAATCTCTTGGTGCCTCCTTCCTTCTTCTTCCTCGTTCATGTGGTAAAAGTAGGGACGTAATATGCATTACTTTCACTATTATACCGTAAATAACAAACATTACCATTGCTCAAAAATTATTTCTCTGTTTAACCAACCCGTTCCAATAAAACTATCAGCTTTACGAACCAAATCTGAACTACATAGTATAGCTTAAGCACCCTGCCCATTCATTCCCAATGTAATATCTGTGTGTCCCTCCAAACAACCCAAATAATGGACACATCAACTTTTGTAACTAACAATACCTACTTTAACTGTTTTACATCCATGATTCACAGTACAGTAAAATGTCGGCGCGCAAAATAATGAGATCCATGTTCAATTGAGCAATGCGAAACGTTCAAGTTTTACAAAATTCTACAACCAGGTTAGGTTTCTTATTATTGCCAAGTCGACTGTAACTAACTAACTAAACTAAGATTACACCCGCTTATCGTGATTTTAAATGTACACAGTGACACGATAGAATGCGGTACACAAATTTGCAACGAATTATGTCCCTGATACAATCTATTACCTGGTTTCCGGTTCTTTCCATTACATTGTCAGCATTCACAGTGAAAACCAAT
>Ga0210040_10003904_pt1 | contig 19838 bp, 21 predicted proteins | sample CryGeyCG12114_NA_FD_185462 | JGI IMG/M metagenome (GOLD analysis project Ga0210040, IMG submission 185462) | Groundwater microbial communities from aquifer - Crystal Geyser CG19_WC_8/21/14_NA (SPAdes) (version 2) | ecosystem: Environmental > Aquatic > Deep subsurface > Groundwater | place: USA... | reverse complement strand
TAAACTATAGCTTACCATTGCACCATCATAGGATAATTCCACAAGAGGCTGTATGACAGACTTTGGGAAATCAGGCAACGATATTGATGTAACATACCATGTTGGCTGTAAAATTAGACCATTCATCATGAATCATAACACAAAAAACGACTGTACGACCTATCATCTGTGGGTCACTAAATCAAAATACGTTGTCAATGCCTATACCTGATCATCCAGCATCGCCATTATGTACTTCGATACATTGCAAATAACGATCCTATGCGCCATGACGATTCCATCCGAGCAGATGAACTCCAAATCTGGTTTGGCAAGACTATCCCTTAAATGAGGGATAAAGCTAGGCTGTTCCAATCTGAATTCTTCCATGATACGCAGATAACTATTTAACCCTCAAATCCAGTAAGTTACTTATTATTCAACAAATTATTGGACAGCCAAATTCAAAATGGCAGGATAAATATACAACCTTAAAGTCAATCAATCAGTTTAACTTCCGATCCCGGTGCCCGTTCGAGTATAAGATCAACCAATCGATCAACTCTCAACTGCAACCCGAACCCAAGATCCACATCAAGATCTAAAATTTTCGAACCAAATCAGATCAATACACAAACATTAGCGAGTTGAGTCTGAGTCCATCCTTTAAACATTGTGGAATTTAATCGTTCTCTAATAATTACAAAATTTTGTTGTTCTGTCGCTCACACTCTTGTGGAGACGACTCGATAGGAGACGACCTATAAAACCACTAAACCACCACTTGGAACAAAAACACCCAGCCCGCAATGAAATTAAGGTTAGTGGCTTTGCGTACTTTGAAATAATCAAATGTCACAAGTTTTAATCTCCGTCGTCTAAATTAGTCTAGCGGGAAGCGGATGGTGCACTTAAGTCGGATTGTCGAATCCATTAAAAATATCCCGCGGTAAATTTTGGGTACCTTTTCATGCAGTTAGTTGATTGTTGATGTTGTACATAGTACATGACATGAGATAGTCTTCTGTTCTTAGTAATTTTTGCGATAAACGCGGCCTGATTATATAACTATACGTCGCTGCTCAATTTCCTGACAATGAGATTGTGAAATAGCTGCTGTTGTATCAATGCTGTAAGTAATCAGCATAGCAGTGCACGCTTTGTGTACACTTTCTCCCGCTTTTTCTCACAGACTTTCTCCAATAGGAAAGTTTATATCATTCATTGCTGTCAACAGTGGTAGAAAGCAAACAGTGTTATTTATACCTGTTTTGGAGGAGCTTTTGTGTGTGTATTTATATTTTTATATTTTTTATATAGTTTTTTCGTGTACGACACATTAAATTAGAGTTTACTTTGAGAAAAAAAGAGTGAATTATTTTCGAATGCTGTTTAAAGTATAGTAGCTTTGATCATAAAAATGTCTACGGCAGCAACTCCTAACCAAGCCAAGGGGATTTATGTGGAACCAAAATTTCGAATGTGCGAAAGAGTGCATGCCAATTTAAATAGTTTTGGAGCAATAGCAGACAGTATTGGGTCTGGCAAAGGGAGGGTGAGCAAGAGGATTTTCTCTAGAACTTAATATTATGATATTTTCAGTAAAACCAAATTTACTATACATTGACAATTCTTTCTTCAGCACCAAGCTGTGGTAAATGCCACATACAACTTTGGGGGTATGGAAAAACGTATAGAAGAGACCCATGAGGTAACGCCTCACTTTTAAAGGAATATAGAAAAGTTTGCATGTAATCCAACCCGATTCATTCGTTCCAGAGCATGAGATCTGATTCAATTAGACATAATATTCAAACAGCAATAACTGTATGTTTACATACATATTTATGTCAATGTTGGCGTCTAAATATGACTATTTCGGTTTGGCCTTCCAGAACTTGAAGAAACTATCGCTTCTGCACATCCATATGAACTATCAACAAGAAGCTATTGCAAAAATGACTCAAAACTTGGAGACTTTAAAAGAGCAGGCTCAGTCAATGAGGAGATGATTTTCTGCATAATCGTGTTCGTGAATGTACTTTGTCATTGTGTATTGCTATGGAAAATAATTTAATTAGTTTGGTTTTTGTACATGCAAGCCTCCCATGTTGTCATTAGATATTTGAGACAAAAAATTCTTGATCTAAATTTTTGTACCTTGTTGTGTTCTACTATTGTCTAAATTCATAGTCCAAAATTTTAAATTGGTAGTCTAGTCACTCATTAAGTTCATTATGGCTGAACTCAACGAAGATCCTGAAACAATGAAAGAACTTCCAGAGTTTCTTGAGCTAGAAACTAAGGGGTGGCAGTTAGATACAGAAAAAGTATTGCCGATTAGGGATCCACTCATCGCAAAAGCCCCGGGTCCACAGCCCTTAAAGCTTTGGGCTGGTAAAGGATATAATCAACCACCCTCATCTGCCCCAAAGATACCAAAATATGACGATGCTCCTCAGAAAACGAATTTTAAACCTAAACCATGTATGTTTTGTACATTGTCTTGTTTTGCTGAATAACTAAGAATGTATGAAAAAGTGTGGTTATCGATTTTGTACTATCAAAAGCCCAAAATTTTGCCAAACCGCATCCAATCCAATATTCATTGGATCATAGCGATGATCCCGAAACTATGAAAGAGCAACCAGAATTCCTCCAAAAAGAGAAAGAAGGCTTTGCCCTGGATATTGCTCCCACGGGACACCAGATATCAAAACCACCGCAAACTGCTACACATAGCACGCCTTCTCGTGATCCTCGGCCAAGTCCAGCTGCCACTACTCATAGTGCACCCCATCATTCGCCGACTGCACCAATATATAATGACGCCAATTCATATGCAGTTCACCCTACTCCCTCATTTAGTCGCCCAGGATGCTCTCAAACTGAACGTGGCGTTGGTTTCACAGCTAGTGCAATCGGAATGTTGGATGCACTGACCTCATATGAAACGATTCCATGCAATCTATGTGACAAGCAACAACCCACACAGGAGGATCAGCCTGTTTGGGGATGGGTTGTTGATATCGCGCTCAGCTTAGTTGACTCAGTTAAAAGTATGTACTCTGATGAAGCAAATCGAAACAGTATAGCCAGTGTAGCATCAAGACTTGAAAATCTACAGAATGCAAAGGACTCTCTAGCTTATCACTACAGTAATGTGCAAACATCTTTGGCGGCAGCAAGTAATCAATTTGCGAAGCAAGTTGCGAGTACCCCTGCCGTCACCCCTGGTGGGTTGGCAACTGGTAGAAAAGTTAACTTGGTTAACAGTCGTGTTTCCTTTGTGGAACCCGCTAAAGAAACTACAGGAAGGAGTTTCAGTTCCCCCCGGTCAACTATTGATATTTCACCTATTATGAGTCAAAGTGGGCAAACAGCTACGGAGGTGGATGCACCTGGTGATGCTCCTGAACCTCTTGCAGCATCTAGTCCTTCGCCATCTGCAGGATTTATTGCAGATCAATCGGTAGAGGATCCTAAATAAAGATGCAATCCTGAAAATAAAGTAGTGGTGAGAGAGAATTTGTCAACTTATCTACGGTTGCCTCATTTTTTGAAAATGCCCCAAAGTAACAACGATACTAAGAAAATTTTAGCTTCATAAATATGCAAGTGAAATTGAAAATCTTTCAGTGGAGGGTCACGCATGAATAAAAATGTACTTTTCTGACGAATTAGCAATTATTGTTTTTTATTATCCTTATTTCTGGTTCGCATTCTCTAGTAATGCGCGAATACGAAGAGGTTGTGGCCTATTCAAGTATCCTATTCCATACTTTGCTGAGTGCTCAATTTCCTTCAGTAGTCCTGCAATATATGCGTAGACATAAGTTACATAAAGTATTCTATATACCTTGGTACAAACTAAAACTGCATCAGATAATCAAGCATTATATACTTTCAGCTTCTCCTCCATGGAAATTATCAGGAAAGTAGTAATTTTCTTTTCTCAGAACTCTGAAGAATAAGAGCATCTTCTGGGGAACATTAGATAGCATCAAATCCGCTGCAATAAATTTTTTTTTTATAGATTTGTATTATAGTCATATAGAATGTGCATTTTGCGAAGTGTATTTCTGTTGTGCTCACTTGTTTCATTCATAGACACATGTAATTCGCAATGCAATGTTTGATTACTTTTGGGATCAGTGAATGTTGGAATTCCGTTGCATATGTAAGAGCATTCTTGGGCTTCATTTTCATTACTGGCTAACATTGCGCATTCCTTACATTCTGAAGTGAGATTTCTTTTACTAGGAGTAACCAAACGGAAGTTGCAACCTAATTTTGAAATATGAATTGGAGTATTTATACAAATGTTGCACAATGCTGATATGCCGCTATAATGGCTATGACTACTACCAAAATGTGCAACATGCATCATACCATACCACTTTGAAGACGTGTAGCAGCGTTCATTTGCCAACTCACAAAATGTAGGCCGTCCAGAACAAGATGGTGCACATTTAGATGCCATACTAATTCCAACATTTTGGGCACAATCTGCACAGGCAGGGCATAATTCCGATTGCTTGATGTAATTAAAGATCACCTCTAAAAGTCGTTTGATAATTTTTTAGAATATGATGAGAACATTGAATTGAAAGTCAGATTATATTCTGACATGTTGCTTTTCGCATCTTCTTTACGGTGAAAATATCCTACCCTCGTATTTCCCATTTTCACATTGATAGCACAGATGTTGCAATTCTGGATTGTCATTTGGATGTTCTGAGCTTATGAAAGGAGTATTTTAAGGCTTTTTTCATATAAAACGTACTGCACTTTTGATAATGGCGTAAAGTGTGACTTACTCCGAATATAGTATTTTTCCTGGGTACAGATCGTGCTGTAGAAACCTTATGAACAAATATAATATAATGCAAATCAACATAGGAGATTGTTTTTCAGAATAGAGATTTAAATGTACTTTTTGGTAAGTACAAGCTTACATTCATGAGTGCAGTTGAAAAATTCTTGTCCCCAATCTACCAAAGAATTTTTTTCTATCATGATGTAACTTTAAAAGTATTTAAATATTTATCTTTAGTTTGGAAAACCATATTAACCATGAAATGAGTTTGGAATTTCCGTTGAGTTTTTATTTTCTGTACACACATAGCACTTGTCCAATGGATTCTTGTCTATATATGATTTTCGGAAAATACAACCTATAGAAAATAATGACCATTCATTTGCAGAAATCACAAGGCTAGTTAAGAAAAGAAAACAGCGAAAATAAGTTTTGTACCATCCCAAGTTATTGTGTTTTCACTCTGATCCGAGTTTACAGTTATCTGCCCAAAACTTTGATTTAATTCAAACTCCATGATCTAAAAATTATTAGCTACCATATAATGGGTACATAATGTTTTTAGTGTAATACCGTTGACTGCACACCAATGTAGCAAATAAAACCCACAATGCATGTAAAAATAATTATTCTTGTCTGCCACATATACATCTTGTGTGCACAAATGTTCTAAAAAATAGACTTAAAATTTATAAATAGTTTTTAAAATTAATATGCATGAAAAGTTTCACGAAAGGATGATTCAGTATGAATAAAAAATATGCAAGGGTATTCAACACTTTAATTAATTTTAAAGCATGCGATAGTTGTTTACAGAGCAAAAAATTGTATGAGAGAAAATGATAAATACCTGGAAATGACAACTCAAAACACATTGCATTATTTTGAGTAACTGAGAGCTTTGCAAAGAATTATAGTAATCAGTTATAATTGTTTTGTAAAGAATAACATAATATGTGATAATGTCTTATTTAAATGTACAAGTTCTGATGTACTATCTTCTATCTTTGAACACTGAATTTTAAATTGTATATTAATAATATTGCATGCAAATTATATTAAATTCATTTCTTTTGCTTCAAACACCAAATAAGTCTCCTCACTTCCATTTGTCGCCAAATTTTTCTCGTTTTGGTTTTCTCGTTGGCCAAATTTTGGTTTTTCCAATGTTTCTTTTTGAGAAACTTCTCTCAAATCATTTATGCTGGGTACCTCTGTCACCTTAGTCTGGGGAGGTTCCGTTGTGGTCTGCGGCTGCTCATTACTTGTTTGAATTAGTTCAGCAGTAGTCTGGGGTGGCTTAGAAGTAGTCTGGAGTGGTTCAGTTGTTTCTGTTTTCTGGGATAATTCAGGGGTTGTCATTTGTAGCTTAGTAGTTGTCTGGGGTAATGTAGTAACAGTTGGAGGTGGTTTTGCAGTTGTTGGTGGTAAAGTAGTGGTTTCTTGTGATGCAGCTAGTTTGGGTTTAGCTATTCTTCTCAGATGAGATTTTTGTATTTGTGGCTTAGTATTTTGCGCATTTTTTTCGGGTCGTATTTCTACTAAATTCAGTCTTTTTCGGTTTGAGATATTGAAGTTTTTTAACTGGGAATACGCAGTATTTACAATTTCTTTTTGCTCGTAGTTTAAAAATGTTTTTATTGTCTTTGAAATTTTGTAGGGCAGGATTTCTTCACCTATGAACAGAATCAGTTTCGTCATTGTTCAATTCATAGCTTCAGTATGCATAATATATTTATTTTGATGTTTCTTAGATTTAATTTGAATATGGAGTTATTTAAACTTTACTGTAGCTTACCGTAATAATCTAGTTGGCATTGGAGGAATGGATTTCTTTTACTAACGACTTGAGTTTTATCTTGAAATGCTGGAAAACCATCACAATGGGAAGCGCACTCTTGTGAAGTATTGAGTGTCATCTGTTGTGCGCAAAATTTACAGGTTCTTGATAATGTATCTCTTGACACCGTTAAAAAGAGGCACCCTAAAGTTAAAGTTATACAATTCAGATGCGGTTTACAAAGATTTTTCTTACCATATGTACCCCATACAGAGCACAATAATGCTAGTCTACAGTGCTTGATCAAATGCTAACTGACCATAAAATCTTGCAGATTGATAGCAGATTCTTTTCCCAAATTTGGTAGTTCTCGGTGGGAAACAAAATGTCGGTTTTCCTCCGCATTCCTTTGCACAGTAAAGAGCCGTTGACAAATCCGCTTTGTCTGCGCATTTTTGACATTCTTTTGAGCAAATCTCATGAGCGTATACAACATGGAACACAACATCTGCAATTGCAATGATAATCTTAAAATAGCCTCCTTCGGAGGTTTCAAATCATTTGAGTTTACGATTTCAAATACCTTCATGCGTTCCATGCTCGCACTGGTAGCATCGTGGAGCCCATAATATTTTAGCAGCCTTTTTGTCTTAAAAACGCATGATGAAATTAATGTAATGATGAAAAAAATCTATGCATTGTAGACAAGACCTTGATTCAGGACATACCAACTTTATATTGATATTCCGTGCACATTGTAGGTCTATAGCATTCTTCCGTACAGTTGCGATATCTTTGGGACACTACGAAAGTCATGTTAATTAGTAAAGTGAGTTACATAATTTTTGGACTTGCATGTGATGAAGAGCATCGCTGAATAAATCTTACAAGTATTAGCATCCTCAGCAAATCTTGTTCCACTAATCGTACAGTTTTTGCAAGTCATGCTATCTGTGTCTAAAACTTTAAATCTCTTGTATAAACAGCCGTCCCATTCTATTGTAGAAATTTTCCGCTCTATCACATACTGTGTTAGTAATAAGAAATTTAAAAGGAAGAGCATTTAAATTTTAATATTTGCTGAAATCCTGAACCATACCCATAAAATGCGATAAAGTATTTTCTTACTCGGCTAAACGCGATTCCCAAAGAGAAATAGGCTGCGTACACAAACACGAAGTTCCAGTAAAGTACCATTTTAAATCAGACAGCTAAAATATAGTTATGTACAGTGTAGAACCAACATGCATTGTTCGTCCTTTAATCATTCGGATTTGACTGGCAATTATGTTTTAGCGGAAATGTAAACATTTTATGGTCTCCTACAGTTGTTGTATAAATTCTCAGAATTATTTTTGGAACTTTTCATTCACTTCCTAATTATGCAATAAGCAGATTTAACTGAAATGATGCAGGGCAAATAATAAAGAGTAAAGAAATTAATACCTCAAAACGACCGGTTTTATTCATCCTGATCAAATTTTCGAATATAATATGTATTTTTTATAAATTCTATGTAACTGTAGTGAGAAAAATTATTGTCTTCCCATATGGCTATACGCTCAAATCTATGCACAGAATGACTCGTATTCCACGTTTTGGAGCACAGTATTTTGTTTGGCAACAAGCCCCTACAAAAATTTCTATATTATTCTAAAACTATTATCCACGATCATTTCACAATACGCAGCGGGGCATTTCTCCAATAAAAATATCAAACAAATAGTTACATTTTTTACACATGCAAAATATCGGGAAAACGACAACCAAAAGGCATTCACAACAGAAATTGACTTTTCATTCATTATTAAGTTTCCGACTTTAGCTCTAATCACTGATAATTTCTTTGTTGACTACAAACATTCCTCCACACAAATTACGTTTGCTTACACTCTGGAATACTAAGAACGTCCATTGTGACCACTGCCGAGCCAGTTGTGGTAGAACTGCGTTTAGGTACGTTGCCACCATTACTTAAATGGCTGGTTCGAGCGGAACAAGGAATTGGTGTTGACGACGCCCGGGGTAATGTCTTTTCCAGCTCAAATGGACTTTGCCGAACCTCCTCTTTGCTAATGAGATTACTTGACACATCTATGCTTGAGTTTCCACCGCTTTCACAAACCGACTGCAAACTGACGGTGGATCGATTATGCTTGAGATGGGATCGAACTAGATGTCCAGCTGCTAATGCAGACATGAGAGAAACTTCTCCGGCCAATACTGTAGCACACACGATTCGAGCTAAAGTTCTTGAGTTTTCTCCAGGTTTTGCCCAGTTTCCACCTCTAACTCCCAGAAGATCGAGACACGCTGATTGAGCAGGCAGCATTGTGCCTCCTCCTACAGTGCCAACTTCTATCGATGGCATAGACACCGACACCATCAGATCTTTTCCATTTTGTCCCCAAGGCTCCATCAGCGTAATGCAGTTGCTGCTTCCGATATTTTGAGCTGGATCCTGGTCAAGCAAAAGAAAAAATAAATATGTTACTTCTTTGAGTCCAAATGAAACGATTTATTCGAAAACTTTTATAAACATACACACCTGTCCAGTAGCAATGTAAATGGCAGTGACAATATTGGCAGCATGAGCATTGAATCCACCAATAGAGCCAGCGATGGCAGATCCAACAAGATTCTTTGCAATATTTAATTCTACTAAAGCTTCTACAGAGGTTTTGAGTACGGTTTCCACCGTTTGGGAAGGAATGATAGCCTCAGCCACAACACTTTTCCCTCGACCATCCAGCCAGTTCACAGCTGACGGTTTTTTGTCCGTACATACATTTCCACTCAACGCGAGGATTTCCATGGTGGGGAACATTTTGCGAACAGAATTTAAAGCCAATTCGGTTGCTTTTGAAATCATGTTCATACCCATAGCATCTCCTGTTTTCGCGACAAACCGAATAAACAGATATCTTCCCGCAATTCTACAAGTAATCTTGGTTAGTCGAGCAAATCGACTGGATGAATCAAAACTGTCTTTTATCAAATTGAAGTTGTCTGGATCTTCCATCCAAATTTTGGCTGCACTGCACTCGATAGCCGAAGTAAATCGTACAACGGGTGCTCGAGTCATCCCGTCGGCGACAACACGGGATTTTATCCCTTGTTGAAAAAGTGCCCGAAATCCTCGATTTGTGCTTGCTAGAAGACATCCTTCCGTTGTAGCCATAGGCACATGATATATTTGATCGTCCAATTTCAACGGTCCAGCTACTCCCACAGGCACAGGCACATATCCAATAACATTTTCGCAACAAGCTCCAAGCACCTTTGAGTAATCGTAATCTCTATAAGGAAGATTCTCTGAGATGTCCACACCCTTTTGTGCAATTAATTTGCGCCTGCAAGTTGAACAAAATTTGTAAGTCATCATCAGAGATCAAAGACATAATTATGGGAAAACTGCATAACTTTGTTGCTTAGTTAGTTACCTAATGGAAACACCCCTTTCTCCATCTACTACCGCTTTTTCCAGATGATATGGCATGATATGTTTCTTCTCGACCAAAGCCATGACCTCTTCGTCAGTTAGGTTTTGTGCAGATCCTTCGCTTTGGTAGATATGAAGACATGCCTCAACAGACCGGGAGCAGGGCATTATTGGATTGTCTTTTGGTGAAGCACTGCCCTCCTGTAGGATTAATTTTTCCATCGACCGTTCCACAGAGTTCATGCTGAAATCAAACAAATGTAAAATGTAATAAAACTTTCTACATAGCAAAGTTCATAAAACAGATAAAAGGGAACTGATTAATGAATTATAAACATTTGAAGATTTTACTTTGCAAATGGAAGCCCAATGACCAGTCGTCAGATTTTATAGAGATAAAATTAATCGAGGGACGAAATGTTCCATTTGCCGTTGACCATGTGCGTTAAATTCTGCAGAGAGCAAAAAAATAATGCTGATTAAATTACTGCGGCTATACACAACGAGTTTTAAGTCTTAACTTTCTAGCATATAATGTAATAATGTAATGGAATTACAGTCTCTCTCTACTGTACTGAGGTTGAGGTTACACTTTTTAAATATTACTTAGGCTCATGTAATTCATAAAACCGCTTTAAAGCGAAATCCATAATATAGAGGATCCAGTAACAGTTTTATTGTTTTCATTGAAAAACGGAGGATTAAGAATTAACAATGCCTGATAAAATATTTAAAAAATAAATACCTTCCATTGATTAACCATCAAGACAAAGCCATACATTACCGCGAAGACAAATGATTGTAAGTGATATGCACAGTTTAATTGGCCCCAATGATTAAAGATAACTAGCTATAGATGAACGTGTAACATGTACTAACATTACTTACTTTTATTGCTGACCATTAATGATTAATTTCCTCCATAAAACTACAACTCTCAGTCAGTAGAACTCAGTCAAAGTTAACACTCAAGACTACTTCAGCGCAACTAAGGTCAAGATTTTTCCAGACTATAATTAAATTTAAACTTGGTAAAGAGGTCAAACCAGGGAATTCACAATTAAAATCTTCTGCAAACCTAAATCACCGTCACCCTTCACCATACTTTGACTTTACACTACACACAATGACAATAATAATGAACTGAAGAGCTGAGCCTCTCGAATCAATGAATACGAAATCCCGTTAACTTTCTCAAAGTGGAAGTGGAATGAAACCCACACAGTAGTATTAAACTTTGAGTCGAATCAAAACAGACGGTACATTCACGTTATGAGTTATGATACCCAAACAAGTTATAGTTAGTTAGAAAAGTAGCAAACATATCCTTACTCCTAGCACTACTACTGTACAATGTGAGTGCAATGTGCAATATAAGGATGTAACTTGGTAAAAACTGTGTCAGTAGTGATACAGGTAAGAATGAAATGTCAGTCGGTATTATTGAATGAATGACTCTTAAAAGTCAAGTAGAGAGTCAGCATTTCCAATAAGAGAATAGAGATTTGTTAACTAAGAAGAGAAACTCGAAGTTAATTCCCACACTTTTACATACGTGTACATCCTGCAGCTAATAATCATACGTGTTTGGATTTCATCATGCATTCTTATGTGTGTGGATGATATGCCTGATCATATGATGAGCAATCTTTTCTATACTGTTAAGCTATGTAGTTAGTTACGCTACGCAAACAAATGAGTCAGTTCAGTTTAATAAATGACTAACTATTCAGTTACTATGTTTGGAAATTACGGTGTTGTAAAATGCCGAGAAGGGAAATACAATTAAATAGTATTGAGAATTAAATTTTGTTCACATACCGTCAGACCTGTTTTGATGCTCCGGACTCACACCGTGTGTATTACAGACTAACTATCAGATAGCAAATACATGTGGTGACGATTGAAATGAAAAACGGTCACAATTTATGTGCATGTGTAATAATACTGATACCCTATCACATCATGACCAGCCGTAGTAAGCTGCTAAAGTAGTTCACCACAGACACAAAGGAGTATAGATGAAGTGACATTACACTTTTAATAGCATTATCAAATGATCTGTTTATGGGTTTTCACATGATGTTAAAAAAAGGATAACCCTGGATTTTCCAGTTGACAAAAAAACTTGATTTTTTTCCTAAATGATGATATTCTACAGCACTAAGAATATTATGCTTATTAATAGTTTTCTTCACGAGCTCATAAATGGTGTTTAATTCTGGACTCGCACAAGGTCACTCAATAACACGAGAACTCTGCACAAGCCATTACCTCATTGCACATGATCGGTGCATTCGCATTGATCCGAATATTGCACGAGTCAACTCGGTGCAAAAGAGAAAGCTATTTATTTGCTCCTATGTTTTGTAAAATATGTAAAAAAATATCCGCATGCAAGTAGGTAACTTGGAGTTTAGCTAGGATGCTAGCTACCGACCGAGATTATTGCAGTATCCATAGGGTAAACACATGACTTGCTTATCATTGTCTCCCACAGCCATTCAATTTCCTGTTTAGAATATCATAATACTGACAGTTTGCTGGTCTGGCTCACGCGTACATCATTGTGATTTCGTGATAATTACTCAAACAGTGTAAAGTCAAAGAGGTTAAGAGTCAAAATCAAGTGACTGAAGGTAAACTAACCAAGTGGTTGCTCTAAAAAAGTTTTCATCACGGATTGGGTAAGCAGGTTCAGCCGGTGACAGTACAATTACTACAAATTGAGCACAATGCACAAATTCATTAACGTCATTTTTCTGTGGCCATAAAAATGGATATTCAAGAAAGTGTACATACGCACGCATTTGCTTCATTCAACAAAGTCACAGTCTCACAGAGCATCTACTAACGATGGAATGGCATGGGAATATGGCATGAAATTGCTACAAGCAATGCAAGCAAGCTACTCGAAAGTCTAAAGTTACATAAGATTGCTAAAACTCAGCACTGGGCATCTGTTTAAACATTTTGCTGATGGTGTATGTGGCCCCATCTTATTCTGAATTCCTGTTGTCAAGATTTGCGGATAAATATATGCGGTCACCCATACACACATTTATAGCACCTTGTAATCTTCAGCTATGTGTTAATTTTTATTGCATTTTGGGCGATCTAAATCGTACTGATTTTAAATTTATAGAGTATAACTATGATTATAAAGAAATGATCATGTTTCCTAAAATACAGACATTTCCCATACATTAATTGCCTCCAGTAATTCAGGAAATTAGTGCAATTTTCATTGCTGTACAGAAAATAAACAAATTCTGATGCACAACGGTTCAACTACAATCTATTAGTTAGCCAATTTCTTGGATCAATAGCATTTTATTGATCTTTAAATTACATTTCTCACACTTTTAAACAGGTGAAAACTTGATGCTTTTTAGCTGGTTAATAAATTTAGTTTGAACCTGACATTTGAACTCCAGTAGAGCCACTAAATACGAAACCATATGCAGCCACAGAGATAGACAGAGCTCAGAGTTCATGAAACCTATTTTTTATCTGCATTTCAAGGTTCCTGTTGCTGGATGAACAGATAGTACGCATAAAGAGTACATATAGGTGCATTGATCATGAGCATAGTTATATTTTACTCATTTACATAACTCATATTCATACGGTATATAGCTATGGAGCGTGTATAATGATGCAATTAAGAAGCATTTACAAATATTTTTTCTATTGAATTCCAGTTTAGTTTAAACAGACCGGACAATAAATTTAACCATCTTTTTTTAATTGTTAGCCTAATTTACTGTTTACCATGCAGCACCATCATCCATCTGCCTTCAATTTTGAAAGGCAAGTTATGGATTCATCTGCTCTGTCTTTGTCGGAAGGGAAGATATTGAAATCTCGCCTTTCACAGCAAGGAAGTTGCAAAGGCAAGGGAATGGCTGTTCTAACATCGGGGGGAGATTCCCAAGGTAAAATTTGTGATTTAGTTATGCTGAATTGTGTATTATTTACTCTGCATTATAAATAGGCGTGATATATTTTAGGAATGAATGCGGCTACACGCGCTGTAGTGCGAGTAGGGATTTATCTGGGTTGCAAAGTGCATTTTATTCGTGAAGGCTACCAAGGATTAGTATATGGTGGAGATTATATACGAGAAGCCAACTGGGAATCCGTTTCAGGCATCATTCATAAAGTAATTTTGAATTTTTTCAACAGTATATACAGTTGAGATGGAATGTGCATGCATTTCAATATTATTAATTATGAATGTATATTATTATAGGGTGGAACTGTGATTGGAACAGCTCGTTGCCAAGAATTCAGAGAAAGAGCTGGTCGTCTACGGGGAGCTAAAAACTTAATTCTTAAGGGTATAACTAATTTAGTTGTCATTGGTGGAGATGGATCTCTAACTGGAGCCAACTTATTTCGCAAAGAATGGCCATCTTTAGTAGAAGAGCTTTGGCAAACCGGAGACATTACGCAAGAACAAAGGGAGTTGCATGGCAATCTTAACATCGTCGGCATGGTGGGATCCATTGATAATGATTTTTGTGGCACTGATATGACCATTGGTAAAAATTAATGCAGTTTCATGCAAAAATTATTTTATCAACTGCTGCATATTTGTAGTGATAGAGGAATTTTTGTTTGCTAGGAACGGATTCAGCGCTGCATAGGATTATAGACGCTGTTGATGCTATTGTACCTACAGCAATCAGCCATCAAAGAGCATTTATTCTTGAAGTTATGGGAAGACATTGTGGGTAAGTTTGTGGAGCTATTTTAATTTTTAATGAATCACAAAATGATAAAAATAAAAGTTCTTAGGATTGATAATTTTAAAGATACTTGGCAATTGTCGGAGGGGTAACTTGTGAAGCAGATTTTATTTTTGTGCCAGAAGATCCTCCACCTGTTGATTGGAAGGAAAATTTGTGCTCCAAATTGTTGGAGGCAAGATTAAATTGTTTTTTCCTCTGATTTGCCCAATTTGAATTTTCCAACGGCGTTTTCTGCATGCTTTTTTTGCTAGTCTTTGGTTTGTTTGTAAATCGTTATCACTTTAAATATTCCAATCCAAGGATTCCCATTATAAGATGCGTAACGCTGAGTTTGAAATAAATCCTGTCTAAAGGATGACACAGTATTTAGTTATAATTAGATTTGCTAAATTGGTTTAAGTAATACTTATTGAACCGACTAATGAGTCTGTTTTGTGCTATTCCCCGTTTGTTGAGTGTGGATATAATTTGTACTCTCTAGATCACTCTACACTAAATTTTATGCATATATACCTAATAGCTTTGAATTTTTAGATATTTAGCCCTAATCGGTGCATTAGCGTGTGAAGCAGATTATGTATTCATCCCTGAATGGCCTCCAGAGAAAGATTGGCCAGAAAGGCTTTGCCGAAAATTATCACAGGCATGTAGTTATTCCTAATTTGGATTTTACCTTGAAATTATACCTTCCCATTTTCTTACTTACTAACTAATACTTACTAACTAATAATTAGAAACTTTTACTGAAGTCAAAAAAACCATCTAACAATTTCTCATCGAACTAGCTTACGGCTGCATTTGTTGAATATAGGAAAGAGAAGCTGGTCAACGGCTAAATATCATTATTGTTGCCGAAGGTGCTGTAGACCGAGAAGGACATACTATCACTGCTGAACAAATCAACAAAGTGATTAAAGACAACTTGCATATGGATGTACGGACGACCGTATTGGGACATGTTCAACGAGGAGGCAGTCCTTCCGCTTTCGATAGAATCTTGGTATAAATGCTAGCAGCTAAACCCGTTTTCTTGGTGGATTGTTACAACCTGTAGCCCATATCTTATGTTTTGTCAATATTTAGGGTTGTAGAATGGGGGCAGAAGCAGTGATGGCTTTAATGGAGGGTTGCCCAACTTCAGAAGCATGTGTGATTTCATTAGATGGAAACCAAGCTGTCCGGGTACCACTGATGGCTTGTGTAGAAAAAACTCAAGCAGTTGCAAAAGCAATGGCTGATAAGCAATGGGAGCTTGCTGTACAGCTTCGTGGAAAGTAAATAATGCCTTTTTGTAATCTACATTACAGTTTAATTTCACAATCGACTATGACCACAGCAATCAAAAGCAAAAGCATTGTCATAGCCTGTTGATTGATATGCATTATGGATCATTTGGGCAAATTGAACGACTGATAGATGCAGAAATGAAAGGGAATTTAAAGGCATATATCATTTCCTCTACAGTTGACTTTAGCATGCTTTTAATCGTTAACGTTACTTTACTTTGGGCTCTGTGGTCATTTCTAGAGTACATATTAGCTTGCTCTTTGCCTAAATTAAATCCATACAGTACTTTATTCAATAGCTAATAAATGCGGACTAATTATAGGAGCTTTGCTCGAAATTTGGAGACCTATAAAATGCTGACCCGACTTCGGCCTCCACAACCAGCCATTAGCCCAGATGGAAAGGTAGTAAGCTTTTTCTCTGAATCTATGTACTATTTATCTGCAACTCAACTAAATTTACAATCAAAAACTAACTGACTAAAATATGTTTTCAAAGGGTGGATTTACTTTAGCAGTGTTACATGTTGGGGCTCCAGCTTGTGGAATGAATGCTGCTGTGCGATCCTTCGTTCGTAATGTTTTGTTCCGAGGAGATTCAGTTTTTTGTGTCCATGATGGAATCGAAGGATTGGTCAAAGGACTCATAAATCCATTGACTTGGAGTGATGTAGCCGGATGGGTTTCTCAAGGTGGAGCGAATTTGGGAACCAACCGAACGCTACCGTCTGCAGAAACAATACCTTTGATTGATCTGCAGTTGAAAAAGTTTGGTATCAATGGACTACTCATTGTTGGCGGTTTTGAGGCCTATCATTCTATTTTGATTATGACAGATAGTAGAGACAAATTTTCAGGATTCAGAATACCCATGATGTGCATCCCGGCTACCATTAGTAAGTTGATGAACTCAAAAAAGGAAAATCTAAGGATCATATAAGACTAATGATTTGTATAATTTCAGGTAATAATGTACCCGGCACGGAATTTTCACTGGGTTGCGACACTGCACTTAATGAAATCACAGAGATTTGTGACAGAATCCGCCAGTCAGCCCAAGGAACTAAACGACGTGTTTTTATTATTGAGACCATGGGTGGGTACTGCGGATATTTGGCTACACTGGCAGGATTAGCTGGAGGAGCAGATTCTGCCTACATTTTTGAAGAACCTCAATCTATTGACCATTTAGTTTTGGATGTTAGACACATGGTGTCCAAAATGCATTCTGGTGGAATCTCAAGGGGTCTTGTGTTGCGGTACGCTATGTTTAAGATGTGTCTGTTCTGTTGTTTTGAATTCTTTGAATAACATACTTGCTTAGTTTTTTTAATCATGTCAACGCCGAACACCTTTTTATCAATAATTTAGTTGGAACAGTTACAAGTATGAGTATGATGAGCATAATTAATGAACAAATTACCTTGTATACAATCATAATCCATTCTCGATCTGTTTTTGTGTAGAAATGAGCATGCCAGTGCAAACTACACCACAGACTTCATCACAAAACTGTACTCAGAAGAAGGGAAATCCCATTTCACGACCAAACAAAATGTGCTAGGTCACATGCAACAAGGTGGTTCACCAACTCCATTCGATCGAAACATGGGCACTAAAATGGCAGCTAAAGCAGTGGAGTGGTTTATAGACAAACTGACAATGGAAACAGAATTCAACACACCAGAATCATCTGTTATGTGTGGGATCCAAAGACGTCAATATGTTTTCTCTCCCATCCAAGCGTTGAAACTATACACTGATTTCAAACATCGGATCGCTTGTAAGCAATGGTGGCTCAAACTGCGACCATTATTACGGATTTTGGCAAAACACGAGTCCACATATGAAGAAGAAGGAATGCAAGTAGAAGAACCAGATGAAGCCATTGCTTAGGTTTTAAAGTAAAATATATCTGCGGTATAGTTAATCCAATGATTTTAAAATGAGTCGTCAAATAATGTGATTATTTTTTCGTCTTTTTATTTTAATCAAAACACGTAGTTCTAATTATTATGATCCCCATATTCTATGCTTTTGAAATTTTAGAGTAAGCATATTTATTTAGCACTAAGAATTCTATCAACACTATCTAGATTTAATTTTTTCCCGCTGGCGAGAGAATGAAGACTATTTCGTCGCAAAGTTGAGAACAATAAAAAAAATTGTCCGAAGCCTGGATTTTCTTTAATTTCACTTCAAAGTAAATGCTACATGCAACCAACCGGCATAGCGGCATACACTTTTGAACACAGTCCTTGGGTGCATTCTTAAATGAAACAAGGAACAAGAAAGGGACAAGAAATGTTCACACAAAGCTGGCTTGTGAGAATTATTCATGAGCGAGTGTTGTTGGCACATAGCATTTCACATCTCCCTTCTTGCCTCTTCAATATTTCATGTGACGAAACGAGGGATACTTCTTGCATTCTTGTATGTATTTGCTAACAACACTATTTGGTCATATATGTTGTATGCATGCAGACATCTACATTCAAGATATCCACACCCTTAAAGCTCCAGGACCAGAAAAAAATTGAGAATGCATTTTGCATTTTCTAAATCCTAGTTGTGCATCCTATCTACAGCTTTCGAATGACAGCGAATGAGTGTGAGGAAAATAGCCCAAGTAATGCATTTTATAAGCATAGATCATGTTTGCAAGTGTCAATTCCCCAGCTTTACAAACTCAAACTGACCTTTAAACCTGAGCGTTTCCTCATGAATACTGCCGGCCGCTCACTAAAGATCGTTCTATGTGATAAGGATGGATACTCATAGGCTACTAAATTTGTATTATGTTCCCAGCCCGAGCTGTTATGAAGACAAATAGTGAAATACCGTTGGACTGCATGGTGAGAGGCAATATTGCATTATCATAACTTTTCATTTTTTATAGCTTCTTTCACCAAGTCACACACAAGGGATGGTCGCTTTTACTCTCTTTTAACATCCCTACAATAACAATATGTTTGGACCAGGTTGATAGTCTCTATTGAAATAAATAGACCCAAATGGTAATGCGTTTTATATGTAACTAATAACAAATGATTCCGAAAACTACTGCTTCACAAATCACACGTTTTGGAACACAACTGTTCTTGTGATGATCATTATGAATGAACGAAGTTGTTAAAATGGTGTATATTTATATATGACTATTAGTGAGGTTTATTACCGCAATTAATATGGTGGGAACCGATCTGATAGTTATGGCGAATCAAACAAAATGGCAACATACTACTGATTTTGTGCTACTGAAAACAGAGAATGAATGCATGAACGCACTAAAACTAGTTAGTTGCAGAAGTAGACATAGAGAAAAAGAAAGTATCTGTCAAGTGCGATTCTCTGGTAATCAAGAGAAATGTTTGGAGGGTAGGATCACCCATAAGATCCTTTTTCCTTCCCGTCCTCGTTTCTGCATAAATCATAAAGAAGAAATTCTTTCCTCTCTTGGTCTCATCTTTTAGAATTTGCTCCGTTTGTCTGCCTATGGTGTAAGCAAGCGGTAATAAATGTAGTAGCACGAAAGTGTTATTGTTATTGCTACTTGTTCCATCCATACAGGGGAATAATGGTGGCGGTAGTGGCAGTCTGCATGTAGTATGACTATAGTGGTCCCTTTAGAAACATGCACTTATACAGTATGGAGTCATGAATGGCAAATAATAAAGATGTGTGTGTGTTTGTGTATGTATGAGAGAGATTGGACAGAATAGAGAGAGTCATAAGCTTTCTCTTTTGTTCTTCTTTGCTCCATTTACAGATGACA
>Ga0210040_10003903_pt1 | contig 19842 bp, 15 predicted proteins | sample CryGeyCG12114_NA_FD_185462 | JGI IMG/M metagenome (GOLD analysis project Ga0210040, IMG submission 185462) | Groundwater microbial communities from aquifer - Crystal Geyser CG19_WC_8/21/14_NA (SPAdes) (version 2) | ecosystem: Environmental > Aquatic > Deep subsurface > Groundwater | place: USA... | reverse complement strand
TTACTTCTGACTCGGTACATCAATAACAAAATTAGAACCTTGAAACATTCTACAGACCTTCGTATAAGCCTCTATGGCAAGATAGGTAAGTACCTACTCTTAGATACTTCCTAAGTAGGTACTTACATACCTACCTACTTACCTAGGTAGTTCCAAGATGAACTGTCTCTGCGTATGAGAGAGTAGGTATGATTCCACTACCTGTACTCAGTCGTTGCGGTCGGCTCTAAAGCTGGTTAAAACTGACCTTAAGCAACCCATCGACCTGCTTGAGGCTAAGTAGGCACTTAAGTACTTAAGTATTACTACTAGAGCGCGTATGATTTAGCTCTAACTCTCATGTACTGAAGCCGCGAGGGGCAAGCTCTTCAGCCAACGCCGAGGCAATACCTACCGTCGCTGGCATCTATGACGAGCGCGTTAGGTACTGTATTAATCGTTACCTCGATGTTCATCTAATGAAGGTTGGGCTGGTGCAAAGAAGTATAGATAGATAAATTAAGCTAGGTACTTAGGTACTTATAAGTAGGTACCTAAGTACCTAGGTAGGTATTCTCGCGAAGAATAGGATGACGGTATAGAGGCTACAGACTTAAACGAATGTCGTTAAAGCCATCAGCACCAGTGCGTTAAGTACCTAAAGTAAGTACTTACCTAGATAGGTACTTAACGTCAGAAGAGCGACTTCTGATCCCGTGGGCGCTGTGGTCCAGAACTTAATTCCCTAACTGCTGCCAGTCAGGTGCTTTCCCAAGTGTTAAGGATGCCTCTATGTCGCCTCGGGAAGAGACCCGGGTAGAGTGCAAAGCTGGACTAAGACAATTTTGAAATCTGATGTAGGTATCATCTCCTATCGTTACTCCGGCTTCGGCTCCAGCTTCATTAGGTGTCGCGAAGGCAAATAGGTAGGTACTTAGGTAGGTAATTAGGTACCTACCTATTATGTCTAACCCAGGTGGATTTACAATATGAGTAGGAGGGTGTCACATGCAGTCACCACTGGACAGCATCATACCTGTCAAGCTGTGCTCATAGTAGCTAGAAAATCTCAGTATCACAGTACTGTCATTAAGTATCTAAACTCGGGAGACGTGGCGATGGTTTGGATTTCTGATCCGTGGAATTAGGTAGGTACTTAGGTAAGTAAGTACCTACTCACTCTGTTCTCGAAGACCGTCCTAGCCACATGTCATCCAACATACTGCTTGATAATGTAGCAAGAATTCAGCAGTCGCTCAGTACCAGAGCGTCGTCCATGCTCTGCCCAGCCGTGCTCGCACCAGTCCCGCTAGCCGCTCGACTCATCGCATGGCCGCCGTCCTGCTGATCAAATGCATCATCCACATCACTATCTTCTTCTCCTCCCTCGTAGCTTTGAAAGTCAACGAATTCATCGTCAACTAGCTGCTCCTCGTCAGCCTCTCCATCTTCATCATAGTCTAGTGCCGCTTCGCTGTCGTCTTCTTCGTCATAGTCTTCAGTGTCGCCGTCGGTACCATCTCTATAGTATCGTACTTCATCGTTGCCTTCCAGATCTTCTTCGTTGCCAACCTCGGAGTCAACCTCCAGAAGGCCAAAAGTATTTCTCAGCGGCATTCTCGAGGTATCATGAGATGAAGGGTGTTTTTTGGTTGCTTTTGTCAAAGGCGGAATACTGCCACGAGGACGCTTCGTAGCATTATGAATACCAATACCTCCGACTTCACCAACATCGAATTCACGAAGTCCGTTGTCCAGTTCGTCATGCGACCGCTTCTTGCTGCCACGTATATCTTCGCTGTAGTCATCATCGAAGCTGCTTCTAAGCTTCTGCTGTTCTTGCAGGGCACTTCGGTGAGACATTGCAGTTGGAACGACCGAGGAAGGACTGCCTAGTGGTTTGGTGGCAAGACCATGTGCGCCCGTGCGCCGTATTCGCTGTTCTGTCCTTGACAGTGAATGTCCTGGCTTTATGTTGGCTGGCACAAATTCGTAGCCATTAGCCTGTGCCAAGCCAGTCACTGAAGTGCGAAGACTGCTGTGGCTGCTCAAACTTCTTTGTAGTTCTTCCTGTTGTGCAAGACCGCGCTCAAGCTGAGCTGTCTGTGTTTTGAACCAATCTTCACCCTGACTCATGGCTTCCCGAGCTTCGCGCAACTGTCTAAGGAGATGGTCTTCCGGGCGTGACCGTACCGCTGGACCCCCCTCAGGTCTTTGTGGTGCAACTTCCTGAGGAGAGGGGGACGGCAAAGATGTATAGGGATCCTTCTGCGTGGTTTCCACGGAGCCTGGCCGTGGCAGAATGGACATTGTGCTCGCCTTCATCTTTGCATCTTGCTTGGTGCTGAGTCCGGGCCCCACCTCACGGCGCCGTCTGTCGGCCATAGTTTGCTCGTTACCCGGCATTGTTGGGCCATCAGGGTCGATGCCGAGTGCCTTCAGTCGGAAATAGTCGGTGTTTGTGGAGTCAAGCTTCGATCCGGCCGCAGAGCGTGAAGCACCCCGGAGACTGGTAGAACGAGCCAGCACTGATCCGCCAGCCCAGATGGATGAGCGCAATGAACTAGAAGCCATCGTGCTATCTCGAAATACTGGCAGCGGGCTTTTGGACAAGCCGTCACGTCCTGACATCGCATCGACTATTTTCGACCTCCCGTGGTACTTGCCGTGCTGCGAATGACGTCCAACATTTTGTGGTGCTTTCTCCTTCTCGGAGGGACTGTTTCGCTTCTGTCCGACAGCTGCATCTGATTCACTTGATTGCATGACTCTTCTTTCTTGAACCTGCTTCACCTTGATCGCCTCTGAAGCTTGTATTTGCTCCTCCTGCAATCTTCTGGTCTCTTTGGCTGCCTGAATAATTTCCTCCAACTCTTGCTCACTTCTCACCTTTTTTTCTTGTTCTGCCTTCATAGTCGCGGCGAGCAGCTGGCGCCTATTTTGAGCACGTTGATTGAGCTTTTTGTGCCAAAATCTCGCTATCCATGCGTAGGCGTACTTTCTTGCTATTATCCGCCCACGAATCGACGCTGCACTTTGTTAGCATCTACACAAGAAGATAGGGAAGACAAGACTCACCAATCGCAGTGTTATGCTTTTCCTGATGATAAGCATCAAATATGTTCTTCAGATCCCTGCTCAGAGTAAACTCAACCCAATGCTGGAGTAAACCCTGAGGTTGTAGCAACGCGAGCTGCGATGCGGTTGTAATCAGATTTGAGCGATCTGCTGCAGCAAGCTTTGTTTTCCTGACTTGGCTCGCAGGTGAACAATGCGGTGTAGTCGATTGTTCAGCTGACGCCAAAGGAGTTCTGTCTGTGCCAACGTCGAGGCTCGGTGGTGCACTGGCTGTCTGCTTCTGGCTACTAATATCCGCCGCTTGTGACCTGAACAGTGGATGTGGTGCAGCTACTTGAGGCCCCGTTATCGTTGACGGAGACGAATACCCTGATATCAGAGGCTCAATAAATGATGGTTTCTTCGCAGGTACCTCCACAAATCCCGAGAGTGGCTTGCTGGTGGAAAACGGAGGTTGTAGAGGCAAAGATGAAGAAATCGCCTCCTCAACCTGCTGATGAGAAAGCACATTAGTTTGTGAACTGGGTTCGAATTTCAGTGACTGCGATATTAGCCGTTGCTGTTGTGGTTGAGCAGATTCTGCGGATGGTACGGATGTCGTAGCTGTAGATGTCGGGGGTGAATTTTGTGGGAAAGGCGAAAGCGCTGGGAATGTTTGAGAAGCTTGTAGACAAATCGTTAGCAGCCAGACTCCCTTTGAGGGTGCAGAACACATGGTGCAAAAACACAGCGTAATTAGTGGCAATTTTTGCAAGTGCTTGACGGCTGGGCGTTTTTCATACTTACATGAAGGCAAGCCCGGTATGGACCCTACAAAGTTCTTATCATGTCTTGCCTCACCGAGTGGGCCTGTTGTTCCCGAAGAAGTAAAGGAAAATAATGGTGGATTTGACGTAGGTGCAGTCGTATTAATGGATGGAGGTGCGAAATTGGGAAACGCCTGCACGCTCGCAGGTTGCTGAGGAGATGTGAGGCTGGCACCGAACAAGCTCCCCGAGTTGGATGTCGGTATAGGAGCCGATGAAGGTTGCGACTGGCTCGATGGGAACTTGATTTGACCAAAGGACGAGCCTCCGCCTATGCCTGTGATCTGTTCTTGGCGCTGCACTTGTGGAGGTGGCGGAGAGGGAGTAAATATCGATGTCGGCGGAGAAGGCTGTCCGAATCTGGACTCTACGACAGGCTTAGTACCGTGAGAGCCAAAGAGCGTCCCCGGAGTCCAGTCTTGGGATCCTCTAGCAAGTGCAGGCACTGAGACTGAGTTGAAGACCGGAGCTTCTGAATTGAGGTTTGCATTAAAGTCAGAAGCAGACCTCACAGCAGGTCCTGTTTGCGATTTCTCGGGAATGAAGAGACTATGGTCGTCATCTCTCATCTCCACCTCAGAAACGTCTTCTGTATCCAAGGGTTCGACCTGTCCCTCTCGAATTGCTCTTGCGGCGCTGAAACCATTAATTGCTGCCACGAGACTTCGCCGACAGCGCTTCTCTTCGACGATCCCTTGCGAGAAAACCTGTTGGTTGGGTATGGATGATTCTACGCATCAATCAGAAACGGATCGTGAAGAAAGCGGAGATGACAATGTAACGCACTGTCTAGAGATATCGTATTGGATGCAGTGAGGTCCAAATACTGGTTGCCTTGTGGTGTTGACCCAAAGGAAAGGTCAAACGCTTGACAGAAATCTCTTGTTTGCTCAGCCGTGTCGAACGCGAGAAAATTGGTCAGTTCGTCGAGTGTCCAGTCTTGCATTCTTGCTCTCTGCGCTTGCGGTGCGCTCTTACTCGATCTCCATAGCGCGTCTAGGGCTGCGAACCGAACGTGGCTGAAATATATTTCTGCAACACAGGCCAACACATACGACACCCGCTTCGATGACAAAATTGTCCAAAAGCTGCCCGCGTCCGATTGGGCCACGCAAAAGGGTGTCAAAGGACGAAGTGGCCCTTGGTCAAAAAGGGTGTTACCAGCTGCGGAATACAGCATGAAAGCTGTTTGTATGCGTTGATCGCCGAGCAGTTCGGCAGGCCAGGACTGCATTCGCTCTTCCAGATCGGGATGTTGAGATTGTAACTCGAACATTATACAGTATGCTCGAAACTCGGCCTCGTTCGGGAAGAAGATCGCGTGTCTGTTGTCGTCATAGTAATACATTAGCGACAAGAGGGTGTTATTCAGCTGCTCTCGCTCTTGATGGGCGTCGAAATTTTCGGCCTCGCGTAAGTTTGCTGGGTTCGACAACTGGTGCAAGGACATAACATGAAATCGCGCAATCCTTTCATAGCATTCGATCGCGATCTTGACATCTTCCTGCCTTGTCACCTGCTGAATGGAGAAGTCGTTACGGATTCCTCGAGTCCGGTCCCAAACGAATTTGTGAATGGTCGCAAGTCTTTCCCCTCCGCCAATAATCTCGTCCAGTAGGTAGTCTAGTGTTTTTTTCAACGTCTGTGGTGTGCGGATGTCGGAGGGAAGCTGTTCATCATAGCCCGCGGCAGATCGTCTAAAGCGCTTGACCATACGCTCCTCGGATGGCATATCTCTTCCGGTCTCGTCGTTCGGAATCTAGATATCATCAGCGAAACATTTGCGCCTGCCCAAGTAACGACTTCCCACCTTTTCTGCCTTGTCGACCATTTGTTGCACGATGCGCTCGACTCTCTCGAACTCGGGACACATTTCCGTACATGTTCCCACGGGTGTTATGGCCTTATCTAGGCTTGTTTTCTTTTCGGGATCCGCAAGAAACCCATCACGAATTGCCTTTGCACGTTCTGCTTCTCTCTTCTGCTTGAGCTATATGTTCAGGAATCGTCCGTCAGATACCTATACTCAGTGTGGCCGTCAGCTGGCAATAAGGAGGTGTACGTACCAGCTGGAACTTTGCAGTTATGTCGTTCATGAAATCTCGCTGAGATGAGAGTGCTGGCGTGGATGGTTGTGGACTAGGTGCTGGCTTGGTTGGTACTCTCAGGACTTTCGAGGGACGGCCTTCTCCTCTTCCAGATGTGGTGCTATATGCCCGAGAACTGGCGCCTCGACCTGTCAGTGTTAGCTATCACCGCCTGAACATGTAAGAGAAGCGGGATTAATTTACCTCTCTTGACTTGTGTAGCATCATCCTGCCCGGCTCGATTGAACGTGCCTGATCGCAGTTGTTGCAGGAGACCTTCCGGACCCATGGACTCATTAGGCGAAGGAGCACCATTTCGAGAGCGACCTCGACCTCGACCGCGAGGGAAATTACTTGAAGCACCGCCATCACGAGCTCGATGCGACGTATTTGTGGCTTCTCGTCCTCCTCTCGAGCTGCTCACACCGCGTTGCCCACGCGCGGGCGCAGACATTGTTGAAAGCAGCACTCATCAACAGAGACTGCGCGGAATGGGAGAAGCGTTTCGAAGTCTGGTAAGTAGGCGTCCTGAAGTGTCGATGCACGAGTGGTTGGCAGACTTGTGCGTAGATACTGCTGCAGATGGATTGTTAGAGACGTACTGGAAAGGTAGGCGCAGGCTCAGATGCGGCTTATTCTGTATGACGCTAAAGCATCACGACAGATACCTGGGCAGTAGGCAGTATGCGCACGGACCACGCCATTACACAAGGGGCATGTGAAGCAGATCCAGGAGTGTTCACAACTTCGAGAACTGCAACCTACCAAAATCACGGCCGCTCAACACAAGAGAAAGGATACACTGATCACCAAAGCGACATAGACATATACACTTCCGTACTGCTATCATCTATATCGCCAGCTGGTCGTTCGTCACTAGCCTCCTGCATCCAGACAAGCTGCAACACGTACTGCTCAAACACTTTGAGTCTACACTATTATGTCAAAACCAAGCAGGCATTTGTTGGTGACCTCCGCGTGCTCCGCAACGTACTCGATCGGCATCAATCACTAGACTCTCGGGTTTTCTTCCAAACTCCCAGACTTTTCTTCCGCTGACAAAGGCCCAAACGTATGGCCATAAAAACCGAGACCCGGAAATAGCGAAGATGACTGGCATTCATGACATGCTGGACCCATCAAACCCAAAATGTGGAAGCTGCGGTTTGCTTCCGACGCTGTGACAAGATCGCTGAAGGTCAAAACTAACACAAAACAATCTCCCGAACACGGTATTCCTCAGCTGTCGCCCTCGCTAACTCGCCGTAAATGCTCCGAGAAGGATGACCGTCAAAGCAGTGCTGTTGGATAAGACGATGTAAATACAGGTTGTGGTCTTAGGCCCATAGTCAAGGCTCCGATTTCGACTGTACAATTGGCCAATGTGGAGAGAGCATCACCTTCACATCTGATAGTAAGACTGGTGCATCATGTCCAGCTCTGCTTGGCTGGGGATCGATATGACCGAATGCGGTCCTGCCATCGTCCGATATGGTACCAGCCGTTGCGACCTCGACCCAAAATCGTGATAGTTGTTCGAGCTGACAAGATTGGGCCCGTGGTGCATGTGCAAATCTGCACGTCGTTGTTCTTCAAACATGTCAGCATTGAAGCCTGCCCCTTCGATCATAACGCTAGAATTATGCGCCATGGTGCCGTCAGTGACGAACGACTTCGGCATGAGTACTTCAGGCGAAGCAAGAGGCCAAGCCATGGCGACAGGCATACCCTGGCTCACGCCTGAGCCTCGATATGGTTGCTCTTCCATGATGTGTTGGAATTGTGGCTCGTTGAGAAGTGCATCATGTCGAATGTTGCGAGCGTCACGCCCAAATGCGTCCACAGCTGGTAGCTCGTGAGGGCGAGGTCTTCTTACAAGCCCTGTGCTGCCGTGCAGAGGATGGCTTATGGTTGAGACATCTGCTGCTTCGGTGTTACGACCTGTGCTGTGCATTGTACTATCTTTGACAGGCTCATGATAAACACCAACCATATGTTGCAAATCTAGAGCTAAGCAGCCTTGAGACTCGGTGTGCAAGCTGTCAATCGGTGACGCACCAGCATCCGAAACTGGTGTCAATATCTGTGGCTCATCTGGCAATTCCCAGTTGGTGAGTTCGTCCAGTCCAAGGTGGAGGTCGCTCTCTTCGTCATACTCGAGGGCGTCGGCCTTCGACACGTTCTGTGCAAGACGACTTGTCTCGGCACAGTTCGGCAGCACGACCATGAAGTCTGGATCTGAAAAGGCATCAGCTTGTACCACCATGTAAGGCTCTCACAGACTCACCCAATCCCCCTTCGTTGTATTGTTCCATATAGTGCCTGGCTCTGGCAATCTCTGCAATGATATTCCAGCGTTCTTCGGACTTAAACTCGGCACGCTTCTCTTCTAGAGCTTCTAGCAAGTCGTACGCCGTTATCAACTTGGCCTCATTCTCCGTTTGCGAGACCTCTTTCTGTGGCGTATTCATGATGAGATGTACGAGGAGCGCGGTTCGTGCTAGCAAATTTAGTCACGATCCATCAGGTACACATTGCGGGCTTACCACTACGATCAATATGGTCCGGCTCTTTGTGTTGCACACCGGCTGGCCAGTAATCAGGTTTGGTGCGTTCGGGGTCTCGTGGTTTGTCGCGCGGGTGATTGCCGTTGTACGGATTAGTGCTCTGCTTTCTTGGATGGATCTTCTTGATCCATACTTTCGCAATAAGCCGACAGCTGACCTGCTGAACGGCTTTGAACGCCTCTCCGAACCACTTCTCTAGACCATCTTTGTCGCTGATACGAAATTGGACAAATTCATGGTCGCGAGCTGCTGGCTCAGCCGTATCTGAGTTGCCTCATTCGTTCACATCCGTCGGCTGCTGAATTGCGCAGACTGCAGTGTTTACACGTGGTCGCTTGGATGGTCGCTGAAACGGATAAGTAACCGAACCGTCACAGTCGTCAAGGACCGTGCGTGTGTTCTGTCTTGTACCCACGGAGCATGGAGTAACCAGGGGGGTCTTTCCGTGTTTAGATTCTGTTTCATGTTAGTCGCTTCTCTTGCCCGGTGCCGACTGACTTACCCTGCTGAGAACGACGGTGTTGTTGGAGCCATTCTGACAAATTAAGGTATGCATCCCTCAAAAACTCATGCCGCACTTCATTGAGGCTTTGTGAAGAGCGCACTTGGATCTGCCCATTTTCGTCGACAAAGAGGCCGAGCCAATGTTCGTGCTGTTCGAGGCGCCTCTTGGGTCGTTGTTGCCTATCTTCTGGGTTGGCTGTAGCTATGCTCCGAGCATGGCTGCCCATCGTGCGTCGCAGCCGCACATGATGCGTCGGAGGAACATACTGCTCAAAACTCACCGGATCGTTGGCTTCGCCTTTGATTTGCCGAATCGGATTTCGTGCAGCGATGACCGTCATCTTCGACGCACAATTTCGGCCAGTGTTTATCGTGCTCGGAAGGCTTTATCGTGGCTGCAGTATTAACAGTTGTTCTTTTGTTAATGTGGTGCATGGAGCAAATTGTCCGATCCGGGGATTAGTGTGCGAAAGGACGACAGATCTGATCAGAGTTCGAGCTATACGCCAGGGACCGTTAGCACGGACCAGCGCCTGTTGGAGCTCTTGGAGTTTGTGCAATTGGGACATCATGGTGGGGCTGTCAGGTGGGCTTGCCCAAACTCAAGCCTGCTTGGGGCCCATGAATCCCAGTTTGCGAGAGACATTCTACATCACACCGACCCGTGAATTGCGGTAAAGCTGCACAACGGGCAAGGCGCATGGCTAAGCTGAGACTGATGCTTCGAAAGAACATTGATTTAGGAACTAAGTATCTCGTACCTGTGTGATCTGGGACCAAGAGCACGACGACCATGTAGATAGAGTCCAGGAGCTTGGTGTGCTGTGTTGCGGCGACGATCGTGGTTTGGCTGGGAGATAGCGGAGTGAACGACGATGCTTCCAAACGAAAATTGATGAATACGACGAGTACCACCAGCCTCGACCAGAGGCTTTGTCCGTCAGCTGCCTGTCGTCTGAGAGATGGACAGTAGGGTGATGCCAGCGTTCTATAAAGGCGATGTCAGAGCCGTCGCTGCTCTTTCGAGTCAATGGCAAGGGATGAATATTGATCTGGAGAAGGCCGAGTGAAGAGGCAGAAAGGGTAGGCAATAGCAAACAAAAACAGAACTATGCTCAGCAATGACGCTGGGTTGCTTGATTGCTTGCTCGTCAGTAGGCTGGCTGAAATGGTGGCGATAGCCAGGTTGACGGCAGGGCTACGGCAAGAGACGAGCCAGAAGGTTAATCGGAGGGGGCCCATCTCCCGAGCGGCCGAAACAACGATGTATATGTGACATTGGCAATTGGACGGAAGGCCTTCTCAAAGTCCTGGTGGTACATGGCGGTCACAGCTCAGCGTAGTGGCCGAAATGGGCTGGTCCGGGCAATGGAAGAGAAAAGAGGGGAAGGTTGTGTGTATGGGGAGCCATCAATCTTGCACGTTGCGACATTGGATAAGGGCAAAGCGGGTCGATAGAGGTGCAGGCAGCCAGAGGGCAGAGTGCCTTAGTGCGTAGAGCCAATCTGCGGCATCTCTGTGCTATCGCGCGGATGGGCATCCGTCTGTAGGCACCCAGACGCTAACAACTTGTACAACCTCACTTCCCATGATGCTCGAGGGATTAAGGTATGCTTTATCGCCAACTTGACTGCTTGCATACGTGGTTTACACCAAGCACCTTGTGAGCACTATGGACGCCATAAGGCTTCGATGCATAGGTAACCGACAAGCAAGCCTGTTGCTGAGTTGCGGCCTTCAAGCGTCTTCTGCACCGCGATCGGTATACGTCGAGCCGCGAGGCATGGTATTCCCGCATCAGAAGGTCGGAACAAGGGCATGGGGTCCCCTCATCGTGTGTTCTGATAGGCTGCGAAACGGCAGCAAGCTGTGGTGGCACCGAATTGCTTGCTTCGTCCGAGGCCCTCTTTCTGTGGTGACAACTCTCACGTTCTTGTGAAATGACGTACAGTCTAGTTTGGACTTGTACATTAAGGTAGGTATCTGTCGGCGTGGGCTTGCATGCACGGTCCCAATGTACATAGTCCCCTGCAGACCAACATTGATTGACGTGGACTGCGGCCGTCAGATCTAACTTAATCCTTCCTCGGTAGGGTGCTTGTGAGTGCGCGAATGTGTCAAGGACTAGGTTGCCGAAGCTCGTAAGTAAGGTACTAGGTATTTGCACGTATGGACTGTGGCAGCGACTGCAACATCGGAGTCTCGTTACATCCTCAAAGGCCAAGCGAGGACAAGAACCATCGGTGACGACATGGACAGTGCAGCTCTACCTACCTACCTAGGTGGGTAGATACTAGGTTAGGTACCTACTGTGGTAGGCACCCTGTGACAACTAAAAGTGGCCGTTATTTGCAAGCTTGGCATCACCCAAGTTCTACGGGTACTAACGTTCAACTACCCACTCACAACTTTACATCTCATAGTCAAACAGCTCACACGAGTAGATAGCTACAGCTCAGAGATATACACTGTTCCTATTCTTACTCCTCTACAGTGAAAGATGGAGGTGGTAGCCCTCGGGGAGTAACAGAATCGGTGACAAAATGGTCTTTAAGGCATGTTTGGCAATAGCGGCCAGCTTTAGGCCGCACCGGGTGCTAGGGACCTAAACCTCTGGTACGTACACGACGCATACCTAAATTCTGGGCACATTGGTACGTTGTGCTGGCTGCTGTGTACAATGTGTTACCGCAGAACTTGCTGGGCACAACATGTCCTACACAGCTGTAGTGTGGTCACAACATGCTTTGACCCGTTGATCTGGCCTATACCCTGCAATCAAGACGAGTGATGTGATGCACGAAGAGGTACTTCCTGTACGATTGTTGTCACCAGTGATTCGACGTGTACCTACCTTACAAAAGTATTGACAACGACACGAAAGGAACCCAAAGACATAACACAGACACCCTTGCTGCCGTCCGTGCACCTCATCATCTCACAGGGTAACTCGTGCAGTAACGACTATGATAGGGAAGGCACCTTCGTGCCGACACGAAAAAGACGGCAAGCATCCACCATCTCGTCAAGTAAACCATGGCCACTTGGAACAGCAAGTCCTTCGAAATCGGGAGTGTAGCCAACCTCAACATCACGATCGAGCACAAAAAGATCTCCTGTGAGACATCGTTCTCAAATGTCTCTTAGCACCACAATCTCTGTGCTACAGCCATCATCCAACCACAGCCGCTTCGCATGGGCCTTATACCTACCAGGGACCTTGACATGTACGCCAGCTGGCCAAAGTACGAACGCACACGGATGTCTGTTGATGGGTCCTCAAAGGCTCCATTACTGTACATAACGAACAGGCTCGATCGACGTACTGGTTGTGTGTTGTCTTGGGGGGTGCAGTATCGAGACGCGATTATGCTTACAATGTCGCCGGCACTTTGAACTGCAAAAGAGAGCCAGCACATTCTCCTCCGCGCTAAGGTCGTGTCACTTCAGATTCGGTAGCGTAACCGCTGATTGGCTCCACAGCACAAGTCCATCTCCACGCAAGCATTAGACGTGATTGTGATTAGGATGAATTTCGGATTTCGGCTTCAAGTATGACAATGTTCACACGTATCTATTCTTGACAGGAAAGCAAATTTCGCTACCACTGTCTCAGGTCGCAGAGTAGTCAAGGGAAGTGCCGCTCACGTTGAACTTCTAGATCGATCCTGAAACACGGCAACACCGTCCAGGGAACCTCGGTTCCGCGAACACGGGTCACTAGTGCTGTCCCTTGCTTCCCCGGTGGATGCTGATGGCCTAGCGCTGAGCTTGATCAAAAGCGACGTTCCCGAAGCTCTCTAAGAGACCGGCCTCGCGGACCAGCTCATAGAACAGACCACGTTTGCTGATAAGCTCCGCTGGAGTATCGAATTCCGCAACCTTTCCCTGTTGCAACACCACAATTCGATCCGAATCCAAGATTGTGTTGATCCTGTGCGCGATGGTGATAATTGTTCTGTTCTTGAACATATCACTACGTAACGTGGATTGTAGCATTGCGTCGGTCTCCACATCCACGGCGGCCGTTGCCTCGTCGAGCACCAAAATATTGCTGGGAGTTAGGAGGGCGCGGGCCAAGGAGACCAGCTGCCTTTGTCCTTGGCTGAGATTCGAGCCTAGCATGAGCGATGCAGGTTAGAAGTGTTTGCTAGCATGAAAGCGCACGGGAAGGCAACGTAAACATGAGGGGCCACTCACCACCTTCGTGAATTACCGCGTTTAATTGGCCCGGCATACCCGCAACATGTTCCTTGAGACGAGCATGTTCGAGCACACTCCAAAGCTCTGTATCATCGTGAACGTGCCGAGGGTCAAGATTGTCACGGATTGTGCCTTCAAAAAGTGCAGCGTCTTGTGGAATGATTGCAAGTCTGCGTCTTAGGTCCAGCAGACCAATAGTCGATGTATTGAGACCATCAATACTGTAGCATTGTTAGTCTCTGAATCTGCAATAGTGAAAGGTCGAATGATTTTACCTGATTTGACCTGAGATCGGTTCTATGATCCGGAAGAGCGCCATGGTTAGCGAGCTCTTGCCAGCTCCTGTACGACCGACAACTCCAATTTTTTCCTTTGGCTTTATATCTAAAGAGATATCCTTCAAGACAGGTTCCAATCCTTCGCGATAACGCGTTGAGTAGTTTTTGAAGGTAATCTGACCATGTGCAGGCCACCCTATATTTGGCCGCTTCTTGAAGATGACATCGGGGGCTTCGCTTGGTAGGTTCGCATATTCGAGGACACGTTCAACAGACACAATGTTTGTCTCAACTTCAACGGTTTGCCGAACAATCCAATTAAGGGATTGTGTGATTTGCAATGCATAAGACATCTAATCTTGTCAGGAAAAGTAGAAGACATTCAACGCGAAGACGGGTACTTACTGCAAGGCCGACCATGCCGGGAGAAAGCGTGCTTCCTGTGGTGACCGAGATTATTGCGAAGATGGCGGAAGAGAAGATGATGATAGATCCGAGGAACTCCAGACGGACCGCCAACCACCTGTTTGCACTGACGGACGGAAAGTATGCCCGCAGATTGGCATCCATTCTCCACTCGTTCTCCATCGCAAAGCGTGACTGTTGTCGATAAGCCCTGATCGTTGATATACCTCCTAGAGATTCTTGAAAATGTGCAAAAATCGGACTTCGACTAACACTGTCCAGTCTCTTAAGTTCTCGTGATGTTCGGAGGTAGTATTTTTGGTAGAGAAGGTAAATAACGCCTAGTGGTACCACAAGAAACAGAAAGATGGGGGTCGATACTGCAATCACCCCGAGAATGAATACTGCTCGTCCGGTGTTGACAAACAGCTGTAATAGTGTCAACCAGGTTGGTTCGTTTTGCTGCTGCGTAAGGAACTTACCATATTGAAGGTTCTAGCGATGACTTCGTCCACCCGATAAATGTCACTAAAAACATCTCAGTCATACACCCGGAACAGTGATACACGGCTGCGCACCTTGAAAACCGGTTGAGAATGCGGCCCACGGGTGTGGTTTCGAAAAAGGTCATGGGCGACCTGAAAATGGCAAAAGCCATCCGATCATGCAGTTTCCGTGAAGCCTGGACGAAGTCAGTAAGTTTGAAAGCGCTGCGTTGATGTCAACTTTACCTCAATGGAGCAGAAAATCCAGAGTAGAAGGGTCTGTCAGCGGTTAGCCATAGGGTCCTGAATTCATAACGAATCCGCGCTTGGTGCCCCACATACCTGTACTACAACTAACGCCGCCCCTCCAATTCCGAAGGCAAAATAGACACCAATATACTTGCCAACTTGCGGATTCGATCCAACGGACTCGTTGATTTCTGACCAGCGTTTTAGCCAGAAGCTGCCGCCAATTTGAGCTGTCTGTGCCGCGATGAGGGCTACGAAATATATCATAACAGCGATCAAATTGCTTTCCTTTGCGTAACTGGTGTAGACTTTCCACTTCACCTTGCCTTGCTCGGAAGTCTCTTTGTTCTGTTTCGAATGCACACCACCTTCTTCATCCGTCAATTGACCAAGGGGTCCATGGAAGCTTGCAGTTGAGGCACGTCTGAGTGTTGCATTGCTGGTTTTTCGAGCAGTCTCTGGCTTGGGACCAGGTTTGATGGGGGCTAGGCCGCCCACCTCTTGAAGAGCTTCCTCAACCTCTTCAGGGTCGTATTCATCAGTAATGCCGTTGCCAACAACTGTCGTGGAATCGTCCGACTCTTGAGCCCCAATGCTAGGACTCCCTTCACTGGTAGAGTCCTCTTCTTCATCATTCGTCGACGACCGGATGAGGCTGGCAATTTCTCCTCTCATGGCCATCAACTGCGGATATGTGCCTTTTTCCAGAATTGTCTGATCACGAAGCAAGTAGATGTATTCAGCTTCTTTAAGCACAGTAATAGCATTCGTGGCCAGAATCCTGGCCTTGCCACCCAAAAGACCTTTAGGTCCTAACACGTTGTTGATGAGATGTCTGCCAACGTGTTGGTCGACTGCTGAAAGTATATCATCGAGCAAGTAGACATCGGCGCGAGCATAAACGGCACGGGCAAGCGTTAGCCGCGCCTTTTGTCCGCCAGAAAGTGAGATGCCGCGCTCTCCAACCTCTGTCTGATCACCATCAGGCAACTGTCGAAAGTCGTCGGCCAAAGCACAAGCATTCACCGTCTGGTTGTAAAAGTGAGGGTCCCAACGATGCCCGAAGACGATATTTTCCTTGACACTTGCGTTCATCACCCATGGTTGTTGTGCAACGTATGCTATCCGTCCATGAACGACAACCTCGCCATTGAACTTCCACAGATCACCCAGCATAGACTGCAGGAGAGAAGATTTCCCTGCACCCACACGGCCGACCACACAGGTCAACTCGCCCTTGTTGGCTGTGAAATTGATGTTCTGGAGCACGTTTTTGTCCTGGTTCTTGTCCCATGTGAATGTCGCATCGCGGATGGTGACAGATTCGTCGCCCGGCTGCGATGAAGGTTGATCGATGAACCGTACAGCGTCTTCCTGAAGCTCGTCCGCAGTAAAGAAAGCCGTCAGACGACCTACTGCAACCGTAGCTTCAATGATACTCGTGATTACCATAGGCAACACGGTTAACGGGAAAGTGAGCAAGTTGAATAAGGTGAGAGCTGGAAAGACTAGCTCTGTTGTCAATGGCTTATCGTTGGTAAGGACGAAAACCGTAAATGTAGCGCACGAGACGAAGAAAGGTGTCGAAGACCAGGTGAAAGTCGCAACGGACTGCGCCGCACCAATTCTCCTCAAGTTGTTAAGTTCCAGATCGTTTCTGACGTGGCTGAGCTTATCCATGAAGGCCGAGGACCAGGCGTACAGCTTAATGCTCTTCATGTTGTTGAGAATCTCTGTCATGAGACGAGCTCTGCTATCCTTGTACTTCATTTGTGACAATTGGAGCTTCTTCATGAAACGCGCAATGAAGCCATTGATAGGAATCATGAACAACATCGCACCAACACCTGCGAAGCAAGACACCCCAACCAGTTGGTATAGAGAAATCATGCATAGGGTGATCTGAAAAGGTGCTGACCAGAGCTGTTGGCCCCATTGAGTCAAGTCCGATAGTCGTTGCTGATCGACGCTCATGTAAGTCACAATATCCCCAGTGGACTTTGTGGCACGGGACTCGTTTGACAGTCGAAGAGATTTCGCGTAGATCATAGCAGTAAGAGAAGACTTGACTCTCATGCCAGTCTCGAAAGCGCGTTGAAAGTATTGGTGCAGAGCTGCGGTCTGACATACAGAGGTCGCAAACATTGCCAGAGCTATGGCGACTCCGCGTATCGCAGGCTGTGGCTCGTTTCCGCGCCTGTGCGAATCAACGAATCTGATCAAAAGACGGAGCAGCTGTGGCTGCACGAAAGCCAGGGTGTCGCTGATGGTCTTGATGCAAGCCCCTCTGAAGTATGGTCCGCCAAATGCTTTAGCCAGGGCGATCCATAAGCTTGGCTTCTTTTTCTCCAGCTCAACCTCCCAGGCCTTTTGCAACGCCTCACCAGTTGCTTTAGTCGAATCTCGTTGTCGTAGATTCCACAAATCGTCTTGTGTTAGGTAGTTCTTGTATCCGAATCTCATCATTGGTGACATCCAACCGAATGTCAGGATGGAGAATATATCGGCATACTCGATAGGACATTCGTCTTCCGCGCCTAGGGCATCGTACGCACTTTGCTTCTTGGGTATGAAGTATTCTAGGATGAATTCAAGTAGAATGAGTCCCAGACCAACCGTAAAGGTGGCAAAGTACGGGATACGAGTTTTGTATAATCCACGTGCAACCATGGACCGAAGCTTGACTCCATAGGCTATTGCAAGAAAGAACCAGTAGAGCAATACCACTCCGTTCGGATTTCTACTTCTCCAATGTTCATGATATTGCACCGAGAACACAAGGCTGAGTGACAGGAATGTGAGAATAGATGTGTACACTCTGAAGTCTTTGATCCACACATCGCTGAGGTATACGATCTGGAGGGCAGTCTGCAACGCAACATCGACGATGAAGAGGCCGAGAACGATTCTGTCTTTGTGTTAGATGTGAGATGGATAGGTGTCTGAGGTCTTACAATTTAGCATAGAAGTGCCAATTCTTCGATACTTCCTGCGGCGTGCGCTTCTTCAATAGAAACCATAGAGCCCCAGCACCGCCGAGGAGACCCCATGTTGCTACGATCACCACCCAGGTATCTAGGAAGCATGGAGTAAAGTCATAGCGAATGTCACTGATAGGACCCCAGCCCTCAGAATCACCGCAGAGTGGTTGCCGATACTGGCGGTGGCCCAGTCCATGCGCAGACTGTAGCTCACCAGTTAGGAAGAGCTGTACTGGATGTTCTATTCCCATCTGGAAGAAAGTGCTATCTGCAAAGCCCCATGAGGTCACACTGGTGTCCCAATAGCTGGATGAGAAGTGGGAAAGAAGCTGGCAAAATAGGTTCAACCCTCATAACGGTGGTTGCCCGCTGCTAAAGCCTTCCGTATGTCTTCCACATACTTTACCTACCTAGTACTTGGAGCCGCTCCAACCGCGCGTGACATAAGACATGGTCTGTGCTCAAGACGACGACGGACAGACGCCTCAGAAGGAAGCTTTGCCGGTCCCACTACCCCACAAGCATTTTTCCAAGCTTGGGCGGTGCCCGAGTCTACGGGCACTGCCCTGTCTCCTACTATAGGTAGGTACCTAGATAGATAGATGCCTACCTAGGTAGGTACTGATTGGTTTGTGGACCGTATAGGCAGGTACTTTCCGAAAGTGACTTAAGTTGTGATATCTGAACACAGTATTCGTGCGCGGGGAGTCTTTTGTCGAGCCTCTTTCACAGCTAGTACATACTTTTTACCCGCCCAGTGGTTTGAGCTTTACACTATTGCCTGGAACGATTCAACCACTCTGTGGGGTGGTTGGCATGCGAGGTAGCCATGCTACTCCACGGCACCTAAAATATCGCTTGACTATAGACGACAAGTACGGCTTCTAATACTGTTCCGTACACAGCCGAGACGACCACTTCCTCATGTAGATTTGATGATCCTTCACGCGCAGATGTGCGCGGAGAGCCAGTCAAGCCGTACACTGGCTAGATCTTCTCCCTCTTAAACATAGGGCTACCACTACCAAGTAGAAATTCGTGGCCAGAACCATACATGTACTTCGCAAAGTATGGTACTCTGGGTCTCTTTTCCATGGAGTATCGTCTTGGGTCTGACCTCTCCTTGGTCTTCCTGTATCGACTACTACCTAGCTATTACCCCAAAGAAAAGACCGCTTCGCTTGCTAAACTCTATGACTTGGCGCATCGAAAGCGCCAGACACCCGCCACTGTTACTGATGGCAAACCTACCTGGGAAACAAAGGCCCGGTATCTCAGTCTCTCAGCCGGCGTCCGAGAATAAACATGACCGGACAAGGATCCATTGGGGCTTTTCGAGGGGGATGTTTGGGCGTTGCTAGACTGCATATTTCCAGCAAAGAACCTACTTAGGTAGACTCGATCTCATAGCCATCGTGCCCAACGCTGCCCATGACGCGCAACCAGTTCTTGATCGAGACCATCAAGCCATAGCTCCACTGCAGTGAAAGAAGTCGTGAATAAAGTGAAGAGCTGAAGGAGCAGGACAAGAAACCGAGATTACGACGGCAGACATAAAAATGGCGAAGACGTGATCAATATCCTGCCTTGAATGATATTTGCGGTGTCTGCACCTGCGAAATTCCTGTCTTCCATGTCTTGACCGGCAAAAATCATGTTCGTCTAGTTGCCGAGCTCAATGACGGTAGCAGAGGGCATGGGTGCCCTAGATAGAAAACCCAGGAGTTCCATGAACTCCTGACCTTGGTATTCTGAGTTCGAACCAAGCGTTGCAAACGGCTCAAATACGTGGAGGATGCCCAATAGCAAAACGTCTCGTACGAGTAGAACACTTTACTATCGCGGTAGAGATGGAAGAACATATACTAGCCTTGAAGATATGTAGGAAGCTGAAGTGACGAAAGACAGCTTAGAAGCATGCAGGTGCCACCGGCAGACTGATGTCAAGCAATCTGACGGCCACCTTTACAGTAATTAGCGGAGCCGCCTAATCCCATGAACCGGCGGCGCAGGCTGCAAGTGACGTCGTTTTATTGGCTGCGGCTGGGAGACACGAAACCTCATCCATGGTACCACTTACTTGGACTTTCTAGGTAGGTAGTGAGCACTGTTGCCTACCTAGGTAGGTTTCGCAGGTTTTCTGGTTGCGCAGTCGCCATTGTAAATCGATTCGAACTCTTTGCTGCACCACGTTGTGCTACTCAGTGATTTTTGTAGATA
>Ga0210040_10003902_pt1 | contig 19844 bp, 6 predicted proteins | sample CryGeyCG12114_NA_FD_185462 | JGI IMG/M metagenome (GOLD analysis project Ga0210040, IMG submission 185462) | Groundwater microbial communities from aquifer - Crystal Geyser CG19_WC_8/21/14_NA (SPAdes) (version 2) | ecosystem: Environmental > Aquatic > Deep subsurface > Groundwater | place: USA... | reverse complement strand
TATAAAGAACCTACAAGGGGGTGCATTTTGATTTAAGTTTCAACTATCTGAACCCCTTCCTTGTAAGTGAATTTGAGTTAGGTTCACAGTGGCCCATTGTAATAAAAGATTTTAAGCAAGCTTTACCCCTAACTGCAAATAACCCCTTACAACATTTATTCTTTCATTGCAATAATGTAGGGTTGATTCTCAAAAATTCTCCCAAATACACTGTTTCCCCAAAAGTATGGTGTAAACAAAAGGTCTATTAGGACAGTAAAGAAAAAACTGAATCCCCAGTAAAACTTTCCTACCATACAGTTGAATCTACTAGATCCGGTAAAAATTTCTCTGCGTGCAAAATTCTTGAGTTTTTCTTAAACTTTTCTAATGTTATTAATTTTTTTTTTAAATGACATGACCAAAACCCGAATGCCACAAAAATTATGTAAAACGCAAAAATTTCACCCCAAAGTATAAACAAAATAAATCTAAACCCCAATAAGATTGTAAATTCGTAAGTTTGAAATACACAGAATCACCGTGTTTCCAAACAAAATGCATGGAATTCCCTTGTGAAAACTATACCGACAAATGATCTAGTTAACTGAATCCCAATCAATAACTTGTAAAACATAACGAACAAATATCCCGATTGAAATGAAAAAGAAACTACTATTCTAACTATAAAGGGCAAAGTACGCCACTTTTATAAAAAATTTCGTATGTTCAAAACCTCCCCTAGGATCCCAAGCACTGAGATAGTAGCGTTGTTCCCTTTTCCCCTCTTCCTCTTGAGTTTGTGAAATCCTAACTATCTGATATACGTTTTGTATATAGCTAATGATAAATAGCAAACCTGGTGTTAACTCCTGTATTTCTTGACTGGCTCCGTATCCTCGTAACTTTCCTTCCGACACCAATATGCTCAACTCTCCAAACACACAGTCCCAAAGATTTTCACCAAAGAATTGTAACGAAACCAAAGAATTAGGTTAGGTAGGTAAGTTTTTAGGCTAGTTTTTTTTTTATTTTCCACAGAATAGGAGCAAGACACACACATTCAGCAAATCAATGCAAAAAAATCAAAAAAAGAAAGACTCCACAAAAATATTCCACACAATTCAAGACAAAATTATTTATAATGTAGCTTATAATGAGGATATCGACCAACTGCCTAAAGAATACTACATTCCTTAAAAAGAAGATTTTGCTGATAGTGGCCCAGCATTCCCTGAGCTATGTGGATTCATGTAGTTCAAGGTCCATGCAAAGCAGGGTATTCGCCGCGTCCCCCGCTTTGCATGGACTCTGACGAAATCCAATTAGCTTTGGGACACTACAAAGCCCTAATTAGCATAGCACAAAAATCTATCCTGACAAGCGTATTCTTCTAGTCCTTTAAGTTGTCTTTCTAGCTCGTATGGGTTGGCGGCTAACAATACAAGATCGTCAGCGTACATTAACCCTACATTTTTTCTCCCTGCAATTTGAATAGGGTTCCACATTACAAGTTTTATCACTTCTATAAAGTCATTAAAGTAGAGACAAAATAAGTTTGGGCTAAGTGTTACCCCCTGAAGGACTCCTTTTTTAATCTTAATTTCTTTTGTCAATCCTTGGGCAGATCTGACTCTGGCAGTCGCTTGTTCGTATATTGATCGAACTACTGTAATTAATAATTTCTGAGCGATTCCAATGTTTTCCATTTTTATCCAAAGCTCTTGATGTGAGACAGAGTCGAATGCTTGGGAAAAATCCACAAAGCACGCATATAGTCTCCCTTTCTTCTTTTTTAGTTTTTGTAGGATTTGATCTCCAAGTTCTTAGTACGAAGTCCCACTTTTTTGTTATAATACTATGCGGTGTATTTTGAAAAAAATTGAATTACTATTGCAATCTACTGTCAAAAGATTTTTTAATTTTTTTTAACAGAAATGATGTGTTAAAATACTCGAGTATTTGCACACAATTGTTGTGTACCGTAGAACACGCATTTGCCGATCGTCACCAATTTTCGCACAATTGTGTCTTTGCTAAATTTCACGAGATCTATTGAAATAAAGAGATATCGGACAATTACACTGGGGGGTATTAGACTGGGTAAGGGTTGTACCGTGACCATGAAAATTAAGATGTTTGAAGGAAATATGCGATTGTCTTGGAATTCAACACCTTAACTACTTTTCACAATTTAGGAAGCCATAATGAAATTCAGTTATGTAGCTACTACTTTTTACTGTAGGTTAAGTGTACGGTACTTTTCACTTTTGCTGTAGGTTAATTGTACGGTACTGTTTACTTTTGCTGTAGGTCAAGTTGGTATCAGGATCTTGGAGTCAAGGATTTTTGAAAAATTTGACAAATTAATCGAAAACTCAGCAAAAATACTCTGTCATATTGCTTAATGATTTAAATAATCATTCAAATGCGCATACTCATTACTTAGATAGTACCGTGACACTGGAAATTTCAACTTTCCAATTCCAACAGCCAAAATACTAAAGTTTCCATTTAAAACCATTTTTAATTTTGTCGCACTAAATTGTCATGCTATAAATAAGACTCAGCAAAAAAATTTGAAATCCAAGGGCTGGAAATGAAAATTTTTTATCATTACATTGAAATTAAAAGTTTTAACCCACAAAGTTATTGAGCTAATCGCACTTAGGCAAATTTGAAAGCCAAAATACGTAAGGTTCCACTTAATCCGTTTTCAATTTTTTCACGTACTTTTTCATGCTATAAAGAAGACTAAGCAAAAAAAATTGAAATCCCAAGCGTTAAAAAATTCTAGTAACTCTCTCTTTATTAACTTTGCTTTAGTAAAGTTATTGAGAACAGCCACAGAAGAGAAAGTAAGAGAGAGAGAGAGAAAGAGAGACGGAGAGTAGATAAGGTGCATTGAAATACATTGCAGCTTGACTTTCACCCAAAAGCTTCTACAAACTCTTTGTGACATTAACACAGTTTCGGTAAAAGCAACCACGAAACTGAACGGATTGTCGTAAAATTTTGCATAGTGATTGTAATTACGGTCTAGTTGTGGTGCGTAGTTTAAATCGTAAATCTGTAAGTTAATTGCTGAATAATAAACGTTTAAGTGTAAATCACATTGCGGCATGTATGGGAGGATTTTGCGTGTACCTTGCAAGTGAACTAGCTTGGACTAGTTGGTAGTGTTGCGGCATATGGGATGGGCAGGCCAGAGTTCGGTGCCTACAGATGGAAGTTTTTTGCTCGGTTTTTTTTTTGCTCGCCCATGTTTTAAATACCAATATGCCATGTTTAAACTTTAAATCACTTAATATACGGCCGTTTATGCACTACATTTGACGATTCTGGATATGTGATTACGAGTATTTTTTTCATACTAAAAACCAATGTTTTACGATACATATTGTACATTATTCATAATTCAACGCTGTTCAGTAGTTGTGTAGATAAGAACTCACTATGGAATCTCGGGTGCGCTCTGTCAAAAGATTTCATTGATTTCAGAATATATTAAAAACTGCAGTCTATGCTCCATTTCTAGTAATACCCAAAATAAGCAAAGTTATCTATGGTCTTACAGAAATTTTATTTATTGTTAGTTTGTGTCTTTATCTCGGGCTCTGCCAAGTTGTACCAGAAGTTTTATTTTATCAGTTACAGCATAACTTTTGGTTCCACCACCATTGCCATCTATATACTAACGCTCACTTTAGGCTCACTAATTGCCAAGCTTTCCAACAAAACTATAGCATAATTCGAAAATATAATTGCACCATCAGAACCCTAATTTTTTTTCTTAAACATGACGGTTTTTAAAAATTTTTTTACTTCGAATTTTTTTTTACAAAAAATGAAATTCAACTTAATTGCTTTTTGTTTCATTTCATTATACACATCACTCATAGTAAGTTTGCTATTCTGGTTAGGTTGATTGATTGATGAAACTGAGTGGAAAATACTATTTGATGACAGAAACTTTCCATCTAACCTCTCAGCTAAACTTGAAGGTTATACCAAAGAAACACTAAAATCTATAGGGATTTCACATGAAATTTAGACAAGGAAGCAACATTGGCGATTTAATATAGAATTTTGACAGGAAAGCTACCCATAGGGATTCAACAGGGAATGTTGACATGAAAGTTTTCTTTAGGGATTTAAAATGGGATTTTGACAGGGAAGCAACTTATAGCAATTTCACACGGGATTTTGACAGGGAAGCAACTTATTGTTATTTAACATGGGATTTTGACAGGGAAGCAACTTATAGTGATTTAACACGGAATTTTGACAGGGAAGCAACTTATAGTTATTTAACATGGGATTTTGACAGGGAAGCAACTTATAGTGATTTAACACGGAATTTTGACAGGGAAGCAACTTATAGTAATTTCACACGGGATTTTGACAGGGAAGCAACTTATTGTTATTTAACATGGTATTTTGACAGGGACGCAACTTATAGTGATTTAACACGGAATTTTGACAGGGAAGCAACTTATAGTTATTTAACATGGGATTTTGACAGGAAAGCAACTTATAGTTATTTAACATGGGATTTTGACAGGGAAGCAACTTATGGTGATTTAACATGGGATTTTGACAGGGAAGCAACTTATAGTGATTTAACATGGGATTTTGGCAGGGAAGCAACTTATAGTGATTTAACATGGGATTTTGGCAGGGAAGCAACTTATAGTGATTTAACATGGGATTTTGACAGAGAATAAACGGGTAAGGCTAAAAATTTCTTACTTTTCTAAAAAAGTAGGTAAGATGAAAGAAGGGTGCCTAAAATGCCACGATAGTTATGTATCAAAGAAAAATTTAACTACTGCTTTCCATGCGTGAATTTTAAGTGTTTTAACACAAATAAGTTGTTCAGATTTTCTATTTAACAATAAATTATCAAGTTTGATAATAAAGATATAGATGTTTTTAACAATTTTAAATTATTTGTTACTTTTTTGCTGTCCACTTAATGTGGTTCACAACAATTTTCATTGTTTGTCGCTGCAAAGTTTTTCAAAGTATAATACTACTTTGTTTACATCGTTCGCTTACAAAAAGTTGTTATTATCATATCACTTTTTCTCACGCTATTTTCAAAGGAATTTCTAAATTTTTAAAGATTAAATGTTTATTAAGACTAAACCTTTTCACGAACATAACTCAAACCTGCGTGCACCGTACGTTAGCAAATTGCTGGGCGAAGCCCGGCATATTTGCTAGTGTAATCTAACGAGCAAAACTACTGCCTTTTATTTTTAAATGGACAGTAGTTGACGTAAAAAAGTAGGGACGTACGCTTACTTCCATCTAACGATAGTAGCATATCTCTGCAATTATTCCAGCCTAAATTTCATTCTGATTTTTATTTAATGTGATTTCTTTAGCTAGTTATAAATTCTAAAAAAAAGGCCTACTCTTAAGTACAAACTAGGTCAAAGTTCGACCTTAGGATTTTTTACTATTATTTTTGGATCTAGAAGGGTCAATTACAACTCAGATTTCAAATTTCATTCAAATTAATGAATAATTGACTGTAAAATCAACGTTTAAAGATTTTGGTGGGAAAGTTGCAGTTCTAGAATCACTGTATTTTTGGGTGTTAAAAATTCAGTCATCTCTGGCAATGCATGCGGATTGTGGAACATTAAACTGTGCTCCTGACTATCGCCAGTCGCCATTCGCCATTCAATTTAAAGAGAAAGATGAAACGATGAATACGAATACTTGTGTGTCATCTTCTCTCTGGAAAGGCAAACAAGTGAAGCGCTGTTATGGTCTCTAGTCTTTGTTTTGTCTTACAGATGGCTGTGCATGTAGTTTTCCTGAAAGAACGCTACATCGTTCTGTGTATGCCTGCACTGCCTGCAGTAGTGGGCAGCAAGCAGCAGGAATGCCACTATTTTGTGAGTATATGAAATCAGTACCATACCAACCATGCAATGGGAAACAGGGCTCTAACGTAAAGCTTGCATGTAAAAACCATCATCAGTTTGAGTTGAGGAGTATCAGAGGCCGCTGCATATGGTTGAATCCCATAAATTCGTAAATTAAGTGCCGGTACCGGTGCAATTTATGCAGAGGAATTAGTAGGATGGAAATTCAATTTCGCAGTTATTTTGATGCATAAGAGTATAGTGCAAATGTATTGTACATTGTGCTTTTAGCTAATCGTTGAGAAATGATTCAATAAACTGCCATAGGTTCGAGTTTTATAATGTAATGAAATGGTTTGGAATAGGTCACGACTTAGACTGAACAACGAATACATTTTATTTTCACACAATATATTTATGAATAACAATTGGTATGCAATAAACTATTTCACTACAGGTTTCGATTATACAAATCTAGTCGGCTATAAGTTCCCTTGTATATCACGTATTTAGAAATTTTTTTTATGATTTCGCATAGCAGATTAATAATAGATATCCAGTAGTGAATGGTACGATTTAATGGAAGCATGTGGAAATTTTTACCAAGACTTTACTACTGATAGGATAGATAAAATTTATGTCATTTAGTACAAGACAATTTACTTGATATTGATAAAATCTAAATCGTATCAAAGCGAAAGTTAATTTGTGCTGGTCGGATGCTTTTAGGTTCTTATCACGCAAAATTTTGATCAACGTATTTCAGCACTGACTGTCTCACAATGTCACATTCTGTGCACACACTCAATCTCACAAATACTCTTAAATGCGTTAGATTGTAGTTTCTATTAGGAAATATTTGGGCCCACAAATATTGTATAGCACGCAAAGCTAAAATAAAATACATAGCATAATATACTACATTTTTGCGACAATTTGAGACCAAAAACGATGACAAAAAATTTAATGTTCTTATTAAAAGTTCGTTGTAGTTAGTTAGATAGTTGGTACATTATAAAACATTCATCCCATTTGAATTTAAAATATTTGCATTTATAAAAATTCGTACATCTTCTCATATTGTCTAACTAACAACTTTGATCTATGCACTCCAATCAAAATATTTCACTGGATGAAAACGGGATCCAAAAACATGTAAAAGTCTATGTAATTACACATTTGAAACTTAGAGCAACATACTGAGTTAAAAATATTTGTTTTTTCGAGAGTAACATTTGGTATATATACAAATATTGCAGTCATTGTCAACACTCCCAGCCATTTTTTATTGGTGTACAATTCACAAACTAACTTTAAAATTTTTAATTTTACATCTCGTCCTACACCTACATTATTCAATATACTAACTAAACTAAACAGAAAACAGTCTTCGTCCTTAACAACTCATTTTAAGCCACAGTTTTGTACATGATAACCGAACCAAGGCAAGCTAGCACAATCTTACATTAACTATGGCCTATTATCTGTAAAATAATGTACTTCTGCAGTTTGCACCACCTCAAAACTTTGACTCTTTTGCCTTACTCACTAGCTGATATTCTCAAAACTGACGAAGTTCACTCATTTGAATTCGTTTTTTGAGACATTTTATATTGGTTTCCTCCATTTCACAAGGAGATTTCCGAACTACTGCTGGACACAATAAAAGGACTGGGACCCAGTGACACCGAAGAACTGACTATGCTGCTTCCCTCATCCCCCACTTTACTCCCAATAGGCGACCTGGGGGGCAACAAAAGCTGAAGCGAAGAAAACTTCGTTTTATCATTTGTATTGATGGACGAAATATGATGAAAACAACAAGGCTGGGAAATATCAGACTTTTTTGGTCTCACATATTTTTTAGGCTTGGACTCTTTTTGCTTCTTCTTATTCTTCTTCCCTTTGGCTCCAGACAAACTAATATTAGCAAAATCTGATGTCAACTGGTCCACCTTGTCTGCAAAAGCTGTGGCACTCTTTTCATCATCAAAACTGAACCCAATCACTTTGCTATGATCCACGGAATAGTGCATAGTGTGGAAACTATTAGATCCTTGTACGACTCGATAAGCACTCAAATTATCAATCACGTCCTTCCACAGTGCCAATCCTGATCCCATTTCTGCCAAAACAATCTGAATCTTTCGTTTGTCCCGACATTTGGTTTCTCCCAAATCGAGCAGTAAGACCAATACACCGGTGTACTGTAAACTCCATTCCGCATGGTCAGAATCCCCTGAATTTCCAGAACCAGTAGAACTTGGTCGACCTGGTAGGGATGAATGATTTGATTGATTCTTACAGTACAAATTTGCCAACGAGTCAGAAACAAAGATGGAGGTTTTTCGGCCCCGAAATGCACATTCGATTTTCATTCTCTCTTCTTCTGAAATCTTGGTGCTCAGAACAATCTCTTCTGGAATGGTTGGAGAATTAGTTGTGGCCGGTACGGCATATGGATCGGGGTCGGAGCCTGCAGAGACTGACGAATAATCTTCACCAGAGTCCAGAGGGGGGGGCAAGTCGTCATCATAGTCCGGATCTGGGATTTCAAATTCAACTTCTGCCGTACTACTGGCACTGAAGCTACAGCAATTCCTAGGTTCATGGCTAGAATTTTTGGAGCTTGTGCTGGCTCCACAACTATTGATATTGTTGTCACTACGTAGACCCGCCCTTCCATTGTATAGAGATTCGACTGGGTTGGGATGGAATTTATTCTTTTTTTTCGACTCGTTCTCATGTCCGTCCACAGTGTCTTCAGAACAAATGGAACTGGCCCCAGTGCTTGGCAGTCCGGGGAATCCAGGGGTAGTGCCATTGTAAGTCTCTTCTTCATCATATAGGGAAAGACATTGTTGACTTTTACCTCTGGAACTGAATGGATCTTGAATTCGAATCCTATGGGCTTCATCTACGCCGTTTCGGATATTGCTCACTTTATACGGATTTGGGTCATCCTTATAGCGTATGTCTATGCTTGACTTTTGGCTCGCAAACGTAGAGAAATTAGTTTTTGGCAAATAAGATTCATGGTATGGTTGTTGAATGAACGTTGAATGAGATCCGCTTGTATTATCTTTGGGCTTGAATGTGGAACTGTTGGATCGGAAACTTGCATGCAGGTGGGGTGTAGATGTGTAATGGCGCAAATATGTTGTTGATTTTCCGTCGTCACTACAACTAGATCGATTCGCCATGGTGATATGATTATGAAACTGAATTCGATTTTGGACTTAAAATGTTCTTTGTAATGAACTCCAACTGTCCAAAAGGTGGGAAATAATGAATGTGATATTAAATTCACTGCCCTAAATTAAAAACTATTACACACAACTGCGCAAAATAGTGTTTGTCGGATTTAGTTTTCCTTTTTGAAAAAATGCATGGAGCACATTACAGTTTTCAGCACAATATGGAACCCCCAAAACTGCACTTTTATTGCTATGTATTGTTCAGTATAACTCTTGAAGGCGGACTGGGCTTCAAAAAAAGTAAGTTTTGTTTTCTGATGTACTTATCCAATCCGTTGTTTATTAATATTCCGGTCGTTTACTTTGGCAGGCGCCTACCACAACATACATTATTAAGAGAGCAGGAGGGAGCGCACTTTCAGAGCAGAAATTCACTACAATAAACAGTAGCATACAACCTAATGGCTCTTCTCGCCAAATTCAGATTGCAGAACGAGATGTTACCTCAGTCAGTAGTCACAGTAGGTGAACAAAACTAATAACTCACCCACTAACTAAATAGAAGATAGGTAATGCACACAATAAACGGTTGGTAGCTAAATCTGATGGCTATTACAGTAACCAGCACAAAGTTTTGGAGGACGTAACGCGAACTTTTTTCCTAGTCTCCTTGTAGGGCCAATCTTATCTTCCGTTTAATGACTCAATGTTCAATGTTTATATACTTTTCACGTATGTCGAGTAGTGTATAATGGTTTTCTATACCAACTTATGATAATTACATTACGTAGCCCCCTGTTTTTCGTTATGAGTGTTATTAGTTGGTCTGGTTAAAACGGTTCAAAATGGCAAGCAAGGATGAGCACACTTGCATTAGTTTGGCTACTTCAGTTGACTGGGTGATTCGCTTCAGTTTACATCCATCTTTGATCCCTTTAATTGGTGGAATGAAACGGTGACCAAGGGCGCTGAACTTTATGAACCAAAAAAAGTAAGGAAGATGCGCACGAAATATTTATCTGCTCACGTATAGCTTCTATACGAAACTGTGTAAATCCTTATTTTCTGGTTGGGATGAGCAGCTTTAATGAATGACAGTTAAAGTTAAAAGTCACTGATTGTGTGGTCCAATGCTGTGTTTTTTTTATTCCTTTGATTTCAATGTCGTGCAATAAATGGATTCGATGGGCACACTCGCAAGAGTTTGATTTATGTAGTCAGTGTCCTGGGAATGATGACAAATGCTGATTTGTATAGAATTCACGCCATTCACACATTTTGTCTCTCTTGTGCACAAGAGTACCTCTACAGGTGATGCACTTTTTGGTACACAGGAAGTTGAATCAAACGTTTTTCCTGGTTAAGGAATGAGGAAAAGTTCACCACTGTTTACACTTGGGTCGGCGATCTGCAAATAAAAATCAATTTTGTTAGTTTACCTATTTGAATACAAAAATGCAAAATTCACTAGGATCATATGATTCTGATTAGGATTTTGTTTAATTTTTCAAGGCAAATAACTGTAGTGTATTCATGTTGGATAACAGAGTGGAAAATATTTTAAGGAGTTTGTTTTTGCCAGATGGAACTGGTGCAAGTGTGATGTGAGCTAGAGAAATAATGTTAGAAATGCATATGTTTGTTTGTGATTCGTTATCGGCAATCGACAGTTACACTATTCGCCCATTACTAGCTACACTAAACCAACGAAGAACTAATATAAGAGCATATAATATTAAATGGCAGAAGATTTTTTCGTATGAGTGTGTACTAATCGTTAAGGTTAATACGTGAAAGAATTAGTTTATTTTATTGTTCATGGCTGATTTATGCATTCTCAAGCCTACTTCATTATCTACCATAGTTTATGAACTTTGTAAGCATGTGTATATACAAGTTGTTATTATTTATTCCTGCCTCAGCTCTTATTTATCTATCTATCAGTCTATTTACTGGAACTAAAAATGAATCATGGATACTTTGAAGGAAAACGAGCCATGAGGTTGTGTTACATGTGCGCATTTTTTGTGTCTCCGTTTTGAGAATAGAACTAATGGCTATCTCTCTAGCGTACTAACTAACTATATGCATGCAAGTTTGGCTGCGATATTCGTCGTCATTTTTTTTACTTGGAGGAAGTGTCAACAAACCAAAAATAATGGAAGATTAGGTTTGTCGAATTTCTTTGAACTCTGATATACGAGTGACGACGGGAAGTTAGCAAAAAAGGAGTATTTTTTTTAAATTGCAACTTTAATTTTCTGCACGTCTCTTTTGAAGATATCATTGAAGATTATTTTCACATTATTCTATGTACCCCAAGGCGCATAGTTATCCACAATTTGGATAAAAAATGCAAGAATAAACATGATTTATTTATTTATTTATTTGGCAATAAACTACGGTATAGGGAAACCGACAGATTAATAAATTTTCTGTAACGAGCTCGTTGGTAGGCGTTTTATAGGCCTCCAGCTATTTGCAAAACAAATAAGGCCAATAATTTTCGCAATTTCGTGATTCCAATACATTTTTTGTCAGCTTTTTGAAGCATTTATCTGCAGGGTTACAATCATTTTGGATTCGCATGAAATGTTTAATAACTATTAAATGGGTTTCTTTCACGATTATAATTTATAGCTAAATGCCTTATCATGATGATGACATTTGCGTACTTTTAATTATGTAATAATTCCATCAATTTCAGCATTTATCCTTGCACACTACATTCCAACACTGTATAAAACTAAAACATTTGTCCCCCGCTGATATTTTGTAGCATAATATGCAACAGGAGCTCTGTTATTAAATTTATCTTAAAAATGTATTGTAAATATTTGCTCCAAAATATTTGTTTTATTTCTGTATAAAGTATGTAAGATCGAAAGTAAAGCTGAAAGGGAAGTAGCCGTTTTAGTGAAACTACCGGAGTTCAATAAGAATAAAACAAACCTAACTAAATTCCAAAATATTTCCCCATGATCGCCTTCATTTCAACAACCTTAAAGCGCTACTCCTTTTTCAATAAGAGCTAACCATAACTATGCACCTGTACAGTGAATGAGTGCCACTGTCAAAAATTAGTCACGAACATTCGTGCCAATGATTCCACAAACTACAGGATGCACTTGTTTCATGAAATCTTTTCATCCCAGAACATATTGATACTATTCTAGTCTATGAAGTAAGTAATTGAATCCTGAATTTGAAAGTGCATACCTGAGTTTTGTTTTCAAAGCAAGAATGTAGGCACAGTATTCTCAAACCACTTTTCACCGAAAACACATGCACTTTTTTAGTAATGCGTAGTTTGGTTGAATCCCAATACTCAAATCGTAGTTTTAATTCCAATAGTGTTAGTCAACTAAAAGTAACAAATTAAACATACTATCTCTTGTATGATACGAAACTAAAGATTTTTACCCTTTGGTTAAAAAACACAGGGCCCAACAAATATTGTGGACACTGAACGTACCACAACTGTAACGAACTATGCATAGCTGTAGACTGTGAGCGCAGAATGATATGGAAACCACTTGTGGGACAAAAAATAACATACAAAACAAAAGTCATCAGTCCTGTTCACGCGGAAAGATGAGTCACATTGTAAACAATAACAGAGCAAGAGTCAACTTATTTTTTTGTTTACACAATAGGGGTACACCCGAGGCCGTGTAAACTCGTACATTTCTACGTGCGTAAATCTCCCAGCCAGTCAGATCAGTAGGGAGAAGTTGGGAGTCTGCTCTGATTGGCTGGGAGATTTACGCACGTAGAAATGTACGAGTTTACACGGCTTCGGGTGTACCCTTATTATTTTAACTCACTTAGGAACCTCAAACATATTAGGGGTACACCCGAAGCCGTGTAAAGTCGTATATTTCTACGTGCGTAAATCTCCTAGCCAATCAGATCAGTAAGTTGAAGTTGGAAGTCTGCTCTGATTGGCTGGGAGATTTACGCACGTAAAAATTTACGACTTTACACGGCATCGGGTGTACCCTTATTGTCTCCGTGTTGGTTCACAATGAAATGTGTGTAAAGTTTTCAAAAACCTGAAATCAAAGTGAGGAATAAGATTTTTATCGCAAAACTGAAATTGCTTTTGATTTTTTTTGTTTTTTGATCATCTCGATTCAAAAATGTATTCTGCCTGGGTAAGATTTCACCTCTCAAATTGGTTTATATACTCATGGAAAGCATGACAGAATGCATTTTTAAGCCTATCGATGAAATTAGCTATATTGTAGGTAGGCAACTTAGGCAAGCCATACCGATATTGGTTTCATTGTTACTTTGTTCGTCAAATAACTCACAGGATTATAGAAGTCTCCGTGATCCATAAACCACACAAATAGTTTGTATGTGCATACACTCGAATACTGACAAAAGTGTGAAAACAACATGCTGTCCGTCAACTGCTAAACAATGTGAATGCTAGCACCACATACAGAATTACATTCTGGATGCAGTCAAATGATTAGATACTGATTTTATTTTTAGGAATTGAATTTATCATTGCATGATGCTGTTAACTGCAGTAGCATCTTTTCAAAGGAAGTTCAGCCATGATAACAAGTAGTCAGTCAGAATGGAATTTAAAGAATTCACTGTAACAAACAATCAAACTACGTGAGCGAGCAGTGAATGCAAACCAAATAGTGATTAATAATGTGCGTGCAAAATATGTAACGTCAAATTTTGTCAGCCAAGGGCAGCTCAAAGTTGTTAGTTTGTACTGTGGAGAATTAAAATGCGCATATGCATTTGTTTTGCTTTAAATGGCCTCTATAATGTTAGTTTGTGATTTCACATGTACTATATGGGCTATTATTGATATTATTATTGCATGTGCATGAGAAGAAGTCCCAAGGAGAGTTAAACATGGTAATAAGACTTACCGGCTTAAGGTACAGAGTGAATATTATTTATATGGTTTTAACTACAAAAATTTACCTTGATTACATTAAATTTTTAGTGAATGAAGAATGCATCAGTTAGTTAGTCTGTGCAGGAATTTTTTATCAAGTAGTTGACAAAGCGAAGCTACTTTATAAGAATAAAATGTTCGTCTGTCTGTCTGTCACGGAAATATCTCGTGAACTACTCTATTTTGATGAAATTCGGTATGCATGCATACTATTATTTTGACATTTTTGACTTAAAAAAGGTTTCTTCACAAGCGTTTTTTTAAATCCTCAAGTCTTGTTGATTTGAACCGAAATTTGGTATTTAGAGGTTGTGAAAAAATTTCAATCGTGATATGATCAAAGACATATTTTTAACCCCCCCCCCCTCGGGGGTTTTTTAAAATCATAATAAATTTAACTGAAATTTTGGTGCTTTGAGATTGTAAGAAATGCCAATACATAGACAGATTAAAAAAGATAGCTAATGCAACTCGCTCACTACATTTTATGTCCACTTGCTGTGGTTTATTTATACGTGTAGGCGTAGATTAAGTTTATAAAATGCTTTTGATGATAGTGATACCAGTAGAGCATGGGAATTGAACTTGTTTCATGAAATATGATAATAATGAGAAAACGGGAAGTTTTCAGCTATATAGCTCCTTTTTTGCCTGCAGCTCTGTATAAATTGTTGATCATGTGATATATTTGTGTGCACAAATGACCATGTATATTAGCTGAAGTATAACTTCTTTCCTATAATTTCATGTGTAAAGGAAATTAACGGCAGGGGATTGGAATTGCATGGGAAACTTTTCTTGCAAAAAAAAGCAATAGTTAATTGCCATATTTGATACCGAGTTTTCCCAATGTTTAGATATATTATAGTTGGTATTAAAATGGAAGGAAGTCAAGCCAGGGCTTTTGGCTTAAATGGTTACATTGTATTCTCAATGTTTATTCCATATGTAAGGCGCGTCTCAACTTCGGTTGGAATTATTGTGTTGTGGCAAATTAAAATTATATGATACATTTTTATAAGTTGAGGTGTCCTAATCAGAACATGAGATTAGTATAATTCTCCATTCGCTTAGTTAGTGTCTTTTTGATTTGAATAGTTGGATTCCATATAATTCTAGCAAATTGTTATTTTACGCTGGCTTGTTAAGATTTAGCATTGGTATCTTTACCATCTTTATGCAATCTACGGATACTATATAAAAGGAATTAAGTTCTCGTTCATAACAATAGAGTATTGCTGTTTGACAGGAGGATCCATCTAACTGCAATCTTTAGATTTTTAATTAATTTTGACTTGAACTGTCAAATTATTGCAATTTCTTGGCATTCCTTGCTTCATTAAAGATTTTATATGATTTAATGGTTTCCAATTTTATGAAAAATTTGATGGATCATCTGTAACATAGTTAGTTAGAGCTAGTTAGGACAACCTTAATTTGAACCCAAAGGCGTTTTTGGTAGCTATCAGAAATAATTTTAGAAATGAACTTTTATATTTATGACAAAGGTGATGACATAACAATTACAAAAATGAAATCTCTTAGTCAGTAAGCTGTTAACCTGGGTCTTGTGTGCAAGAAAAAGTCAGATAAAAGGGTTTTTAAAATTTGTGCGTGTGGTATGACTTATTTTTCTGCCATTTCCTGTAGAAAATACCTATCATGTAGAAAAAGATGAGTAAAAAATTGAAAACAGGTCCTCTCCTGATTCCTAACAAAGTAAAAAGTCAGTGATTGTACACGAAATTGCTGTTTAGAACAGATTCGCTCACGTTTTTGTGACAACAGCGTTCTAATTACTGTAAGACGCCCTAAACTCCATATTGAAAAGAAAATTCAGGCTAGTTTCTCTTGTTTGTTTACTAACTACTGTTAATACCATAACTAGGTGAATTATCACATGTATACTGTCATTAGACCTTATGAAAGTAGATGAGCTATCGTTAAAAAAACCATAATAATACTATTCATAGAGCACGCCTAAAAAATCCGCTGTAGGTATGCAATTTTCTTCTTACAATGGAAATGGACTGCATCCGTCTAAAATTGAAGACATTGAAAGCAAACGAACTTTAACAATAATAAAATACTTTGAGCCACACTTCAAACTGGTAAGTTTTTAATTTGGATTTTTGTGAGCAAATTCAGTGTCTAATTCCATTCCATCTAGCTTATCGTCTTTAATAGGTTCAATACATTGTAAGCGTCAGAATTGAATAAACTATGGAGTCAAGTTTATGCGTCCAGTTACACCAACTTTAATTATTACAGCCCATGCATACAAATCTGTGGCATTGATGCAGCCAAGTCAACATTAAAGTACCCCGCAGGTGCGCGTTATAATTTGGCTAGAGTCGTGTAAATAGCCACCTACGTGATTTATGTGTACAAAACCTTGTTTTTGATGGTGAAAATCACCATGATTTCTTAAGGTTTCCAGGCATTTCAAAGCATGTAAAGCCACCCATATGATTACTCAAATGTAGTCCATATTCATTTTATTATCCCAGCAAATGAGTTCAACTCTACTGGGCGTGCTATGTGGGACACAAGATTTTACTAATTTCCATAGGCAGGGGGCACACATCAAAACTACAATAACAAAAAACCTCACATTTTAGTGGAAGATGAAAACCGCAACCTAAAAGAGAGTGATATGGCACTTACTAACTAACCAACTTGTGCTAATTTTTTCCACTGGGAATCACCTGGTTAGGCTGGCAAAAAACATTGCATCCTCTTTTGCATATCTTACGCTCAGCCAGTCAGTCAGATTTTGTGAAACCACGTAGAATATACTATAAACTAAGGCAAATGCTTGAGAGCGTTGTTGTTAGTCAGTCAAATATACGTAGATAGGGCATCTGCTGTAAAAGACAAATACTGTGGTTTGGTTTTCCAAATCCTCACAGTTTGGTTCACCAGGCAAAAAATTCCCAACATTTCAAATGCAACACTGAGGAGTAAATGCAGGACACACTTTTAAATGACGACTGACTAAAGTACATTCATTTCAACTAACTATCTGACTAACTGATATCAAGATCATACTGACTGTCAGTCTCATTTATCTTTTTAGTTAGTTAGTTAGTTAGAGTTATGAATTGGTTGTGTGGTTATTTACTAAAGAGTTTTTCTTTCATTCATCCCCTGAAAAGATGAGTGATGGCCAAAAAAGGGAATCTAGTTAGTTACTATGCGAAGAACACACAAAATTATTATAATCAGTGAGCCAGTCATGTTAAACTGTGTAGTACAATGTGCCTATTCAAGTGACTATTTAAGAATGAGTGAGTGAGCACATGAGTAAGGTAATTGACTAATTTTTTCAATCCGTTGGTTACAAACTGACTTTTAGTAACTAACAAACTAAATAGCTAGTCTTTGTAAAGCTGCCACTTGCCACACTATCAGCTCATGATGACACTAGTATAGAGAAGAAAAGTGCCGCCAACTATAGTCTCTAATGCTGTAATTTTATGCCAGCATGTGTCAACAAGTAGTATGGGGATTTCTATTGAGTAGTGGAGTATGAGGCAGAATTTACAACATTTGCCGCCTTCAGTTAGGCCCTGTGATTAGGATTTATGGGGAAATGGCCTATTGTTAGTTTTTAAACAGCTAATGGGTGTCATCACTCCATTCTATTTACATGTGTAGTTAGTTAGTTAGTTAGTTAGTTAGTTGGTTAGTTGCGCCTTTCGAAAAGATTGTTTTAAATGTGAGTAGAATTGTAAACTTGTGTGCAACATGAGTACATGACGCAATTTACTAATGCATTTTGTGAAATCCTCCTAGATTTTTAGTACAGTTTGCTTCTGATAAGGTGATGATGGTTATTATCATTACCACGTGGGCTTGAGAGCTGGTGAGATATTTTTGAAGACTATATTAGACAACTTAAGCAAGTTACATGGGTTTCAATTTTGTTCACATGATTACAATAGATGTCCTACTCATTTTTAAATGCCGCTGTTAATAATGATATCATCTCACAACAGCATAGTGGTGTGGTCGACATTTTGAACGGCTGTACAACAATGTGTGCCTACTAGGAAGAAAGGAACGGGAATGAGAATACAATATTAAATGTCTCAACGTTATTTTTGCAGCTACCACACCTCTTTAATTACAGTGTAAGGAAGATATATGAGATGTATGGATTACTAACTGGGAGTCAGTAGTTAGTTAGTAACGAACCAACCTGAATGGTGAGAAACTATCACATTCATCATTCTCGTTGTAAATTGAGTCCATGGAAATTAAAAAATAGGATAGGCGTACTGTACGTACGAGGGCATAGAGTCAATGCATGAGAAATTGCTAACGAACTAAAATTGACGTTGTATATAAACTGGGTCTGCAATTCGTGTATCGTGTCAGTGTACTAAAGAAAGGAATATATGAATCAATGAGAAAGATTCTAAGAACTCATGAAAATTATTGTTCGAATAGTTTCCAAACTGTAAAAACATAGTGGTTTGTTAGTCAGTAAAATATCAGCTGAACAAACGGAGAAATTTTATGCTGGTAAAATGGAACGGATAATCAGACTGCAAGAGTGGAAGAAGCACTGACTTGCAACTTATTGAAATTCTACACTGTATTGACAGAGTGTTCCCCAAATGCATTTGCATTCATGTATTGTTTTTCATTCCTGGTAATAGGACAGAGAATTACATGTCAAAAAAATTAGCTCTACTTTAACCGCCTTGTGAAACGGACTTGTGTGCATGTTGTAAATTATATTACATTACAGTAGCTAGCTAGCTAACTAACTATGCATTACCAAACTTTATAGACTTTTGAACCCTTGTGGGTCATAAAAGTTACAAGATTGCATTTCATAAAAAAGCAATAATATTTCTAGGCATGCATGATTACAACCGCAATGGAAATGAAGTCATACTTAACTAAAAGAATTTACCAAAGGAGATGAAACCTTATCTACATAGAAAATGATGGTTTGTAGAGTGCAAAAGTTACACAGGAAGTGATTTGCACATGTAATAGTAATTTTACCGTGGACAAGAAAAAATTGCAATCATTCGACATATCATCATTTCTCATCTTCTTGTTTACAAAATGACATTAAAAGGAACAATTACAGTGATTCAGTCATCAAAAAGTGTAGCACACAATCTTCAAACACATCTCAATTATTTATATTGGCAGCGCTGCTTACTCATGAAATGAGAAGCGTATACGGATGATGACTGTACTAGTATATGACCCAAATTTAAAATTTGCTGCTACTACACAATAGATTAGCAGATTTTTGCATGTACAAAGTGTTCAAATGTATTTAAGTGGTAAATCAGTCAAAATTTCAGCACAAAAAAGCTTTTTTTTGTTGCTGTGAGAGTCAGTTTACTTTTTTATTGGATTACATCATGCACAATGGCTTGCGCATCTTGATCACGAATGTACAAAATGTTTTAAAACATTAAGTTTTTGCTCAACAGAAATGCATATGTTTACACTGACTCTTTGTATGGTACAAGATTGCAGTGGAAAACAGCAAAGAATTTGTTCTGGTAATTGAGATGTGAATCAATAAGGAGGCGCAAGGTGCAATTTTCAATAATGAGAAGGTTCGTTCGTTCGTAATAATGAAGATAAATTATTGTTGACAACAATAAATTGTGCAATTAACGCACCCATGCAATTCGGCTTAGAGTGTAACGTTATTTTCTCCCACAATGAATTGTTGGATTGAGTTACAATTGAATATATCATGGGACACAGCCCAGGAAGATAACAAACATGTGTTCTGCGGTAGCAACACAAATTGTAGATTATTCGAGGACCGCCGTAGGCGATCCGAAGAATAATCGTAATTACATGAAATGTACG
>Ga0210040_10003901_pt1 | contig 19847 bp, 24 predicted proteins | sample CryGeyCG12114_NA_FD_185462 | JGI IMG/M metagenome (GOLD analysis project Ga0210040, IMG submission 185462) | Groundwater microbial communities from aquifer - Crystal Geyser CG19_WC_8/21/14_NA (SPAdes) (version 2) | ecosystem: Environmental > Aquatic > Deep subsurface > Groundwater | place: USA... | reverse complement strand
TACGTCGTAGAACATGTTCTACGGGAAGCACACAAAATATGCATAGCAATGTCTGTGACGTTGGGTATAGCAGCTGTGCAGAAAAGTGCAGAAGACACACTTATTGGTGCAGAGCTGGTGCAGAAGTTGCTCTGATTGGTCCGGTTCAAAATTAAACGCGCGTTTCGTATCTTACGTGTGTTAAAACAGCAATCAGACAAAATATACGGCTTTGGGCTTCTTTAAACAGCAACGATGATTCGTTTTCTATGGTTGGGACTAGAACTGCGCGTAGTAATGTACGACTTTGCACGCCATCTCGGGTGTACCTCTCATGTGTTAAAATTTTTTTATATAGATCTCAAGCATTTGCGCGTCCCTACACCCTGCTAATAATTTATGACCAAGACCACGCTATACCTGTTGAAATTATATCATACCATTGTTGCTGTATCCGTTACAAATATAAATGGACAATTTTAAAGTAAAAATATTGCAAATTACGAACTCTGGGTAACTGAAGGGGATTTTTTATTTTATAAATATCTTGCCAACGTTGAAAGCTACAATCTCCACACAGAGAAAAAAAACTGACGTTGGTTCATGGTTAAATAAAATTTGACAAAAACAACTACAAGTTATCTGGCACTATCCGCCAAACAGGCGTCTTGAAAGTAGCTAAACTAAATTGACAAAATTTCCGTTTAATTTAACAAAGATATGTGTAATGCCTGCCCAGAGGGCATTATTTAACCATGGATATTGCTAATTTCGATACGCTAACAGACAAAATGACTGCAATCATGATCAAATTTTTCACGTGACATAGGATTCACAACTTAAATGTGTTGAGCCGCAAAACAGAAAATTCCAACGGACAACTTAGATTTCTAGAAATCTTTTGGCTTTAAAATTGTTGAATACATAAATATCATTAAATAAAATTAATTAAATACTCACTCAACTTTACGTACTACTATTATGAAAGAAAAGTATGAACCAGATTTTGAACTGACGGGAGCTCCAGATTTCATTAAAGAGGTAAACAATAAATGATTTTGTTTTCGTATAACTGTAGTAATGATTCTACAAATATATTGTTGACATTTCAATAATAAATGGCAATTTTAGGACGAGTCGTCCAGCCCAAGACACCTTTCGGGAAAAACCGAACTGAAGAAAGGTAATTTTTGTTATTCAAAGAGCTTTTGTCAGTCTTTACACTCAGTTATTTTTCTTTAATTTTTTAGTATCGTAATCACAAAAATCGATAAATGTCTGTGCTTCTTCTAGAAAAATTCCTTTGGTCTGATCGGTTAGAATGGAAATAGGACGAGACGTCCAATGCCAAGCCAAATTTGATAGAAACTGAACTGAAGGCTAATAACTTTTTTAGCTCGAACAGCTCCTTCTCGCCCTTCATACACTTGATTAGCTTTCTTAAATTTTCTAGTATAGTAGTATAATCATAATAGTATAATCAATACATACATGCGTTTGTGGGATCTTTATGCATAAGTAGGAGCTATCGTCTTCTACAACTTAAAGCTACACAGTAGTCAAGCCTTTTATTTTCCTCTTTCACGATAGTCACACAAAAAGTATCACAAAATGTCGCTGGTTAGTTCCCTTCACAGAATATTTTCTACACTCACAAACAAACTCTACTCTTTGGGGGCGAAATAGGAATCCAAAGTTCTAGTGTTCCCATTCAATTTGATAGTTTTTGAAGGGCGACCTTTCCCACCCTTAAGGGTTCGTTTTGCTCCCCATTTCTTCTTAGGAGATTCCGGTTTAGGTCTCAAATCAAATTCTAGAGGAGGCAATCCATTTAGTTCCCGCTGTAAGTCTTTGGCGAAATGGAAATCCATGTGAGATACGTAGTCTAGTAGGGGCACCGTTTTGCCGCATCGCTCGCATTCTTGGGTCATGTCTATAGACTTGGGTTGCTTTGTAGGGGACACTTTTTTTGGGGCCATTTCATCCGCATTTGAACTGGAGGCAGTTGGATTGTAACAGAAAAATGGTTTTTGCTCCACTATTGGAGCTCCATTGCTCTGAAATGAGTGAAAAATCAGTTTTTGAAACCTTTTCATGTTTTAAACTACAGAATACTGAATGTATACACTTACAGATTCTTCCATATTATTTCCCGCTATTGAATTTGATCCACAATTATTAGAAACATGTGAATTGGCTTCATTAGATAAATTAGATTCGCATGTGACTGTAGCAGATGGGACTTTTCGTTCACTCGTTGTACTCGTACAAGGCAATTCAAAGAAATTTGAAATGCGTTTTTTGGCAAAAATATCAATACTAGGTTTTTCACAGAATGCCTGACTTTCATAAGTAGCTTTATCCGTTGCGGGGAAAAAGTTTTGAATACTCGAATAGCCAGATGTATCTGGCTCTTGTTCGAATTTGGATGCAGTCACTCCCATATTGTTTAGTGGCTGGAATCTGGAAAGGCATTTTTTTGTTTTTCAAGTAAACGGAGATGATGAGTCTGGAAATAATGTAGAACATACCCATCATGGGATTGAAAATATTTTTCTAAAGTGGAAAATGCTTCTGCAGCAATTTTATCCGAATCATATTTTGTGAGTGGGCCACAGGATTTTGAAACATGACTGTAGTCACCAAATCTGGCATGCACTGTGATTAATTTCGCTCGTCTTTTATTCTGAAATAAAATAGAAGCCACAAAATAATGAAAAATAAAAAAGACGGAATTTTTAATTTGATTATGATTTACGCACTGCTGCATAGTCTTCATTCAATCGTTCTGTGATTTCATCACACAATTGCTTCATCCAAAATTTTACCTGTGATTAAAAAATATATGTTAGTCTCATAAATTTTTCAAATCCAGATAAATTAGTGAAATTGCACCGACTTTTTCTTGTGTATCTAAAATTTCAGGGCCGTTGAAATTTTTACTACAACCTATAGATTTAGGCAGTTGTCTATGAATTACTTGCTCGTCATCATATCCTCTTGCTAATTGGAAAACCCAGGATCTAAGAAATGCATTAATTAATTAATCAGATTACCCGATAAGGAATATAATGCTAAATTGAAAGCACTGAAAAATTCCCTATTAAAAACTAAAACTTAATATTTCATACATAGCTCTAAAGCGGTCCTAATACTTTTTGGCTCTACAAAATATGAAAATGTACCCTGTTTTATTGCCCAAATGCTTTTGCAGCTCTTTTTCAGAAAATCGTAGCAAATCCGACATCATAGTGCATTTTAAACTCTCCATGATTAGATCCCCTAATTTTCCGCCCAGATTTCGCACTTTTTTCACCTTCGTTTTGGACCAGAGTTCAAAAACGGAGGAATGGGGCAGCACCGTTTGCTTATTGGGTTTGTTTATCCCGCATACAAGTTTGGCCAATACCTACAAACAAAAGTTTAGATTAACATTTAAACTTTTATTATAGAACTCATTTGTGACTATTCAGAAAAAACCCACCATTCTATCCACCAATACTAACAAAAAATTCCCCGAAAAACTCACTTTATTATGAGCCACACCAGCAGAACACCGAAAGCCTGTTTTCTCAAAAATAGCCCTTCTCATTTGCCCCACAATATCTGCTCCAACTAAAAGTCGTAAATCATCCAATGGAGTCATTTCACAGGATTTCATACATTCCATCCAACTTTGGGTAGATTCATGACCCAACACGAAATTTGCTTCCAAATTTTCACATTTCAGGGAATCCAATATGTCACTTGTATTCAGATTGTGAGTATTGAGTACTTGATCGACCAAATCGGTCAAATCCAAATAAGCTTCGTCTATAGATGCTCGTTCTACACAGGTTGTGAATTCTAATAGGGATGATATCACTTCTCGCCCGGCTTCACGATATCTAATAAAAATACGAAAACCATCGATCTTTGGGTTAAAAAAAGATTTTCATACTGATTTTGGATGAAAAAGTCGTTAAAATGTTGACTTACATAGTTAAATTAGCTTTCCCCCGGGTTTCCGGAACTCGGGCAAATACAATTTCCGGACAAGCTGCTTTGGCCTCATCCCCTTTCATCATTCGATTTACCCCTCTGGCTCGAGCTTCATAATTCACAGCGATGATCCTGCCAATTCAAATTCCTAGCGTTAGATTTAAAATAGCTAGAACTATTTCTATCCCATTTAATAATTTTGAAAACTAGGAAAATAAGCTTACGATCCCCCCTTGAATTTGCGATATTGCAAAACGGCCGCAGGGATCCCTCGAAGTGAAGCATCCAGTCTTTCATGCACTTGCACATAGAAGCAATCCATGTCTATTAGAGCAATCACTTTGTTAAGTCCTGCAGATGGCTCCATTATAATTAGCTAGTTTTCTAGATTACGAAAAACAAGCAAAAATGTATTCACTTCCTAAAGATAAACGGGATAGTTAACTGCCTTTCATTCAAAAATTGACAAAAAACCAACAAAACGGTATTTAATGACAGAATCAGAAACTTTTAACTGCTTTGCTTACGTTAAACTGAAAATCCGAAAAAAAATAATTGAGATTTTCAATATTTCAATGTTATTTTTACTAATATTATTATTTCGATTCCCGCAAAACGTTGTAAATCATTTCGCGCGCGCCATAGAGTTTGATTGGCATTTGCTGGAGAATATGAGAAGCGGCGGATTAGTCACTCGAATTGAATTTTTCGTCTGTTTGGTTTTGTTGACCAAACAAGTGCAAAATGCTACCTGCTACCACACCTGCTTAATTTACACGCGAAATTCAATGCACCTGTCAAATCCCTCAAGTTCTGCTAATTAGTATTTATTAACGAGTTTAATTATTATTGTGCGAACGAATACGTTGACGTTGACATGTAATTCATATAATTTCTGAGAAACTGAACAAAAATCCACAATCCAAGGGTTCGAAAGAAATTTACATTTTTAAGCTAGCTAAACTGGTAAGAAAGTCATCAGTATTATATAGTGAGTTATAAAGTTAATAATAGTTATTTAATTTAATCGTAATTAATTTGTCATCAATTAACAAAAAATATTATAGAATAGTTTGCGACTTTCCAGATTACAGGAGGAGACGAAGCAACAGAAAATGAACTAAATTGATTTGTTTTTCGAAAAATCTAAAAAAAGATGAAGATTCCCTGTTTAGCAACAATGATATCTTCGCTCACTATACTATTGTTGCTATATGCCGACAATGTGAATGCTGGATATGGATATTATGACCGTAAGATGGATTCCTTGAATTAAAAATGTTTTCTTCAAAATTTCGATTCCTTTTGCCTTTTGAGTGCGTTCTGTCTATTTTGGTTTCCAGATTATTGCAATTATGCATTGATTGCATATACCGATGCAAAATTGACGGCTACCAGCATGGCGCCTGGACGGGGACCAGAAAATGCGAGATTTGATTGTAAACTTTTTTGAAAAATTGCCTGCTTATATATTGCATTAGCAATTGTATTTTGTTAGCAACCAATTTGTGAGGCTCAAAATCTATTGTATGTTTAAAAACACACAAAAATTGGTTGCTATCAATTTACACCGCGAACTAACTCCGTATTTTGTTTTGCGTGTGATTTTTGTTTTTGCATGTTGAGTGATTTTTCGGTTTCCGTTTTGTTTTTTTCGTTTCGTTTGTTAGCGGGCACTGCATGGACTGCGGGTAGTTCCGATTTCGATCAGTATATAGAAGTGGATTTGCAGGAGGTGAAAAATGTGACCGAAATTGACACCAAAGGTCGATCTCATTCCGATGAGTATGTCAAGGAGTATAGCATTTCATATGGGGTCAATGGAGTGGACTACTCCATTTATAAGGAGAATGATGGATCTGCCAAGGTATTCAAATCAACATGTCCGTATTTTGCTCAGAAATGTTTTAGTTAGTACAACAGGCACGTGGAAATTTAAAATACGGTTTGAGTATCCATATTCACATTAAGATGAATCCTACATTGCCTTCGAAATTCCCGTGGATTCTAAGGCGTAGCACTTTTCATGCCTTCGATTTGACGGCGTTGCGCTACCCTTGAATTTAAAGCGTTCCATTTTGTGTTCGTTAGATTTTGAAGGTTTTTGTTTTCAAATCTTAGATTTGCAAGCGCTGTACTATTCAGATCTTAGGTTTTAAAGCATTCCGTTTAAAGCACTGAAGGTTATAGATTCTAAAGCGTAGCATACTGAATACTGTATCCTTATCCTTTGGATTTGAAGCGTTGAATTTTTCATACTTCAGATCCTACACATATTTACACTCAAAACACATTTTTCTTCTTATATTTTCCATTATGTAGGTTTCACCTTACCGTATGCGCTTCACTTTTTGAATTATTGCTTATTATAGCTTATTTTGGACGGACTAATTGGCTACTAACTAACTAACTAATCGTAACTCTGTCTATCTGCTCTGTCTTATTGTCCCTATGTAATACTATTTCAGTAGACGCTGACGGTGAAGGGAGTAGTTCATCCTCCAGTAGTATAAAAGTGAGCTCTAATCGCGTAGCTTGGCAGCCCTTGGTGAGCAACTATTTCCAATCCCTGTATGTGGACTTGCACAAAAAGTACAGGATCATTGGGCTGGCCACTATGGGCTATGAGAACTCTTGGGTCTCCGAGTATGCCATCCAGTATAGTCAAGATGGGGACCACTTTGCCCCAGTGCAAGTTAACCCCTATGCGGGTGGTGCCCAAGAACAGGTCTGCCTCCTATATAGTTAGTTATAGTTATAGTGCTTGAAATCTAATCTAGTCCCGACAAATTTTATATTTTACTTTTTTCTAACTGTAGTTAGTTTAGACCAGGGTTAGAGAGCAATTTGTGGCGGAATATATTGTCTAGCGCGTGTGCCGAAGAAATCATATTAGTGAAGCGTAAATATCTTTGTCTTTAGGCCAATACAAAAAACTTACATTTGAGATTAGTTAGGATAGAAAAATTGGATGCTATAGATATTCTAAAGGCAGTGTATTGATTTTGGATGCAGCTTTTCAAAGGGAACGAAGACGGGAACAATCCGCACCTGAATACTTTCGACACTCCTGTGATTGCCCGATATATCCGTATAAATCCGATCCGATGGCGGGATCGGATTTCGATGCGCGTGGAACTCTACGGTTGTCCATATGTGGCCGAAACTTTGTCTTTCAATGGATCCAGCATGGTTTGGAAGAATTTGACTCGACCCTGGAGACAGAGTGCCAACACTTATACATGGGACGACAACCCCAATGCCCAAATTCAGAGTCAAAAAGACATTTTTCGGTTCAGATTTCGCACCACGGAGCCTGATGGCATTCTCATGTACTCTAGGGGCACGCAGAATGATTTTGTAGCTTTGCAGCTATTTCATTCCAGGTGAGAATATTTGGCACATTTAAAACTTGGGTGAAGAATGGGATTTTAGGGCTTTTAGATTCTAAAGCAGCGACATTGAATTTTGTCTGTAATTGTATTTTTTTATGTTTTACAGATTGATTTTAAATATAAATCTGGGGGGCACTGTAATGACAAGTTTGAGTGCCGGGTCTCTATTAGATGACAACTTGTGGCATGATGTGAATGTGAATCGGCTTTTGAACCATGTATCTTTGACGGTGGATCGAGTGGTGGTCAATGCGTCCATCAAGGGCGATTTTGTAACCCTTGATTTGGATAAAATGGTACATTTTGTAGAGCATCAAATTCTGTCTAGGATCTATAGTTTCTGGAACATATAAAAATTGCTTAGTTAGTTTCCCTAATAAAGATAAAGTTTTAAGAATACTATGAAACTTTTTTGTTCATTTAGATTTGCGAAGTGGAATTAGTTCTATAATGTTATCCTGTTTTTTTTCGTATGTAGTTCTATATAGGAGGAGTGCCTTACGTGGATGAAGGACTTGTGATAGCCAAAAACTTTTCGGGCTGCTTGGAAAGTATATTTATCAATGATACGAATGTGATCCACACTCTAAAAAATCCTCCATATTATGAGAATGAAAAGTTCTATCAAAACTTCACCTACCATAATTGCCTTGTAAGTGAGTCTTGAATAATGAAAATGGGATAATTATCATGATTTATTAATAGTTTGTTTTGCACAGGACTCGTCTGTAGTGCCCGTAACTTTCATGCCGCTGAATAATTATCAACATTCTTCCACTACGCGTACTTATGTGAAACTAACGACTGGATTTGAAGGTGAGCTCAATTTCTTATGGGAAATAACATGGGGAAAATTGCTCATTCAATGGTCCCCCCTTATGCATTTTGTGAATTTTAATAGCTGTGCAATTTGTCTTGTAACTTTGTAAATCATTGGGCTAGAAGTTTGATTTAAGATTTTTTGGATGCAAAATTTTCTGAGCTTTTCAATGAATCCACAAATGCATGAGTTTTTTCTGTATTTCCCCTCAAAACTAAAAAAACTCTCATTTTCTCTCAGGTATGTCAACAATGAACGTGACCTTCCACTTCCGCTCATATGAAACATCTGGACTCATCATGTACCACAAGTTCACCTCATTTGGCTATGTGAAGCTCTACTTTGACAAATCCAAACTGCTCATTGAACTCCAAACGGAGAATATCAAACAAAAACTCGTGCTGGACAATTTCCCTGCAGATAGATTCAATGATGGATTATGGCATCGATGCATTTTCTCAGTTTCCACAAATTTGATAACGCTGAGTGTGGATGAGCGGCTGGTGAAGACTGTACGTCTCCTGAGGATCGTCACAGGGTCCGTTTATTTCATAGGAGGGATCGATCCTAATGATTTGAGTGTGGTTCCTGATGCCATTGGGGAGACCTCTATTTCTGGTGAGTTTTACGGAGGATTTGTCATTGGAATTTTTATTTATTCACGAAAATAGTTTCGAAATTTGATTTTTCAAGGAATTCTTGATATTACAAACCTACCCAGAACTATTAAATCTTAGCTATAAAACGATAAGGGAAAACAAAAAACCAACCCGTAGATTCTAAAACATTGCAAAAACTCATGCCTGAGATTCGAAACAATAAACAATGTTCAAAATGCTTTGCTCTGATTATGCATTCCAGATCAATTCTAAATTCCATCCCATAGATTCCAAAGCACTACGAAATTCCAATGTGTAGATTGTAAAGCTTAATAGAAAATATAAACATAAATTAATTCTGAACTCTTATTTTCCAGGCCAATCCCTGAACCGGGAGTCATTCAATCCGATGCTCCACTTGGGCAATACCCGGAGTCACTCAACAACAGGATTCGTAGGTTGCCTCCGGGAGATCTCTGTGGACAACAACTTCCAGTCCCCGTTGAACTGGAAAGCGGGGGAACAATTTTGTTGCAAGGACACCATCATCTTTGACTCGTGCCAAATGATTGACCGATGTTCGCCCAATCCTTGTGAACATGGAGGGAACTGTGTCCAGAGTTCTCAGGAGTTTGAATGCGATTGTCAAGAGACGGGCTACACGGGCGCCACTTGTCACATGCCCCTCCATCCGATTTCGTGTCAAGCTTTCCGGAATACTCATCCCACGAGTCAACGCAGTGAGGTTACTGTGGATGCTGATGGTAAGAATATTGACCGTGTATACCGAAATTGTGGAAAGTTTTTCATGCATTTGTCAAAAAAGTAAAATCGCTGAAAAAAGTTAGGGTATGTTGTTTGGTGTTACAGCTACGGGTGTATGTATTCATTGGATTTTAAAATGGACATATTTTATCCGTTAGATTCTAAAGCTTGAAAAATCGTATCTGTTAGGTTCTAAAGTATGGAAAATTGGATCATATAGATTCTAAAGTTTGAAAATTTGAAATCTTAGATTCTAAAGCATGAAAAACTGTATTCATTAGATTCTAAACAATGGAAAAGTGTATCCCTTAGATTCTAAAGATTGAAAAATTAGATCCCTTAGTTTCTAAAGCAGAAAATTCTTTCACTCTAGAATCTAGATTCTAAAGCTTTAAAAAAATATATTCTCAAATGGCTTCATGATATCCGATTGCTAAAGTATAATACCCTAACTTTTTTGCGCTCTATTTGATTGACATTCAGGTTCTGGACCATTGGAGCCATTCCCGGTGACCTGTGAGTATTTCTCGGACGGAACAACACAGACTGTTGTCCATCATGAGAATGAGGAGCCCACACTGGTGGACGGCTATCAGGAGGCGGGCAGTTTCATCCAAGATATCAAATATGACGCCGATTTCAATCAAATTGATTCGGTCGTTAATCGGTCCGAAAGCTGCAAGCAGTTTATCAAGTTGGACTGCAAGCAGGCTCGACTTTTCAACAGTCCAGGTAAAATATGCGTCCAAAATCTATATAGGTCAATTCAGGTTGTAGAAAATAATTGAAAGATTAGTTGTGAATTTTTTTCTGAAGCGATCGGAAAAATTTTTTCTTTACAGTCTGTAAAGATTCAAAAAATCTATTCTTGAATTCAAATTGTTGTTGCAGTTCCCGAAACGGACATTTTCACACCCAATACATGGTGGGTGAGTCGCCGAAATCAACCCATGGACTACTGGGGCGATAGTTTGCCGGGCTCCCGAAAATGTGAGTGTGGGATACTGGGTCAATGTGAAATGCCTGACAAATGGTGCAACTGTGACTCCGGACTGGACACCTGGTTGGCTGATGCGGGTTATCTGACCGAAAGTGAATATCTGCCGGTTCGGCAACTTCGGATCGGGGATACGGGCTCTGTCACTGACCAGAAACAGGCGCGATACACTTTGGGTCCGTTGGTTTGCACTGGCGATGGTAAGTTAGTATTGTTTGCATTGCAAGTGCGGGAAATTGTTTTTCAGCCATGTTCCTTGAAAAGCGTGATAGAATACTACGCTAGAACAGTTTTTGTCATAGAATTGTTTCAATTTGAATTGAAATGTTGTTATGAACAATATTTATTTGTTACCCACCTGTGATACAATGTGTACGTATTTTATTTTTGCAGCCATATATGACACAGCCATCACATTTCGTCTACCAGATGCCTCGCTGGTGCTCCTGAGGCCGGATTTGGGCCATTCCTGGGACATTTACTTTGAGTTCAAGACGACGACCAGAAATGCGGTCATCCTGCACAGCAAAGGGGACACGGACTACCTGAAAGTGGCCATCATCGGGGGCAATCAGATCCAGTTCCAGGTGGAGTCCGGTTCTGGCCCTATGGGTGTCAATGTCCGGGTCTCAAATAAATTGAATGACAATGAGTGGCACTCTGTTCACATAGAGAAAAATCGGTGAGCTTACCAAATCTTTATAGAATTTCTATGGAATGTTATATTGCCGATGCTTTAGAATCTATAAGGAGCTCAAAATGTCGATGATTTTTTTCTCGTTGCTTTACAAACATGACCTATGCATGCCTTGACCTATTATGAACATGTCCGGGTTCAAAAATGTGCTCTTTCTGGTCACGCACAGAAAACAAGCCCGGGTGGTTATCGACGGGAGCCAGTCATCCATGGTGAAGCAACCCTCTGGCCAGGTGCGAGCTATTGAACTCCACCAGGAGATGATCATCGGCTCCACAGTGGAATACCGGGACGGATATGTGGGCTGCATCCGGGCATTCCTCATCAACGGCCAAATGGTGGACTTGACCCGACTCTTCTACGAAGGAGACTCCCAGTATGGACTCAGTTTGGGTTGTTCTGGGAAATGCGACTCGTCCCCTTGTCTCCACAATGGCACTTGCTACGAGGGCTATGATCATTATGACTGTGATTGTCGGTTCACATCCTTCAAGGGGCCCATTTGTGCTGATGGTAAGCTATAAGGGTTCCAAGAGCCTTTGCATTTGGCTGTTTTAATATGGCTGAAATGATGCGCCTTAAGCTGTTTGCTAGAATTCCATAATCTTAGCTATTCATGCACAGGTTAACTTGTTTTGCGTGTAGCAAAATGTTTGGGCCAAATCGAGAATCCATTTTGGAAAATCCTTATGGGAGTGTTGTGGTTTTTATATTCTTTTTAAAGCTAATATTTTGGAATCTGAACAATGGTTTTTCTGTGCAATTCAATCCAAATGTGGAACAAAAGTTTTGAATGTGAGAAAACGGATATAAAATGTATTGCCTTTGCAGAAATCGGAGTGAATATGCAAGCAAATTCGATGGTCAAATATGATTTCTACGGTTCGTATAAATCCACTATTTCTGAAAACATTCGAGTGGGATTCACGACAACGCAACCCCAGGGTTTCCTCATCGGAGCATTTAGCAACATCACCAATGAATATATGACGCTCATGGTGTCCAATTCGGGCAATCTTCGACTCATTTTCGACTTTGGGTTCGAACGGCAGGAGTTGATTTTCACGGATCACAATTTTGCCACCGGTCAGTATCATGATGTACGGATTCAGAGGGCTGAGTCTGGAACCAAACTTATTATGAAGGTGAGTTTTCTATAGTTTTTAATCATTTGCATTTACATACTGTAAACTCATGCTAGTTTAGATTCTATCGTATTGGGGTGAAAAATTACATTGGGTTCAATTAGGGAATTTTAATTTAACATGATGGTAATGCACTCCTTTGTTTTGTTTGTATACAGGTGGACAATTTGGAGCCCAAAATCTTCTATTTTGATGTGAAGGCATCAGCAGACGCACAATTCAATAATATCCAATATCTGTACATTGGAAAGAATGAGAGCATGCGGGAAGGATTTGTGGGCTGCATTTCCCGAGTCGAATTTGATGACATTTATCCGCTCAAGTATTTGTTCCAAGAAAATCGACCTCAGAATATTCGATCTTATCCAGGTAAACACATTTTTACTGCCTTTACTGCATCATTTTCCATATAATTTTGCTAAAGCGTGTTGCATCCCTGAATAGACTGTCATAGAGTGTTACACCAACATCCTTATATTATTGGCTCGGTGTTTAGTAACCCGTATAAGTTTTTTAGTTGCATTTCTGTATAGGCCCCTTTGGGTTGCTTGCATCCCTCTCCCTGTATAGTTCCGGCTTTGTTGCATCCCTGTATAGGCCCTGTAGTTTTGTATCTCTATATCTATGTCCTGTTCTGTTGCGTCCCTGTCCTGTTGATTCATCATTTATGTATTTGTTTAGTGAACTTGTTGTAACATTTGATGAAAATGATTTTATGCAGGCGATTTGGTAGAAGATTTCTGTGGAGTGGAACCCGTGACCCATCCGCCCGAAATGTTAGAAAATCGACCCGCTCCCAAAGCAGATGAAGAGCAACTGCGCAAATATTACCGAACCAACAAATCCGCAATCTTAGGGGGAATTTTGGCTGTAATTTTCTTGGGCATTGTGATCATGATGATCCTCATTGGCCGCTACATGAACCAACACAAAGGGCAATATTTGACTCAAGAGGATGATGGAGCAGCCTATGCTAATGATCCCAATGACGCCATCATACATTCTACCACGGGCCATCATGTTGGTCCCAAGCAAGAATATTTCATATAGTTAGTTAGTTACAACTTTTAAGAAATCTGAATCCTCCATACTTTTTTACCCTCGACTGATTCTTATATTGGCAGTTTGAACGGTTGCTTTGTTCAACAGGGATTCCTTTTATTTAACCAATGCATGTCTTTTCATACCCTAAGAAACTCAGTGCATTTACATTAAGTTTTTAGCTTATGAATATCGTTGTGTTAAGTATTATTATTATGCCATATCAGTAATCTCACGTGAATCTTATAACTAATCATCATATCCGTCCCTCACAATCATAAACCATGACTCTCAACTATAGTACTTTATATGGTAAATACAAAATGTGCATGACATGTATTTTTTATCTGGAGATGTATCATAATCATGTGTTCATGGAACCTACATTAGTTAATAGTATATCGTTTGTTTAAGTGCACGCACTGTGTTTTAATATAACCCGGTTGAATAAGTTTTAATTTCAGTGCTTACTTTTTTGTTGTGACTACCCTGAATCTCGAGACCAAAAACTGTATTGCAATACAAAATCAAGTGTAATATGCCAGTTTGTTGTAAACATGTCGCACTCAATGATAATATTGCTTTAGTTAGTTAGTTTGAATGTAACGTGTCCTTTGATGAAGACAATATATGAAACCAAAATGACACATAAGGATAGCTGAAAGTGGAAATAAATAAATCTGATTTTATATGCAAAGCTTGAAACTTATTGCTGTGGCTATCTCCGTGCGCAATTCACTTTGCATTAGTCAGCCATGTTCTGGGATCTTTGGTGATACAATTCATACAATACATACGTTCCATCCATGACCATGGGATACATTATATAGCATTTCTATTTGGAGCTAACAAAAGAAATTAATGCAACAGAGGAAATATTAAAATCATACAATTATACAAAAGGCATACTTTCCAATTTGTTCTCACAATCGGAATCGGAGTTACAAACTAAAAGCTATTCGTATTACATGTGAAATGTGAATGATTTTTTGTAAATGTGTGCCGACGTTTGGCAAATAAAGTTCGCAGAAAAGCTTTTTGGTGGGATTTTCGTTATTTTCAATTCCGCTTTTCATTTAAAATTATTCTGCCATGTAGTGGGCTATAGTGTACTTAATGTGTGGACGAGTGGATTCAATTTTGATTGTTACATTAATTATTAAATTCCATTTTTCGGAAACACAGCAAGTAATTTGCTTCAGTCTAGAGTGAAATATCGAAAATTAAGTCTAGGATCGAAGATTGAAAGGGCGGAATTATGTCAAATTCATTATTACTTCTCCCGGAAGAGGTAATAAATTCATACTATGTTCTATACCTAATTTGTTGACCATTGCAATTTTCGATGTATTGTAGGACCATTTCTGAAAAATTGGTCCGGTTTGACAGAGTTACATTTGTTTAGGTCATACTACAATTTTGATCCTTTTTTATTCAGATGCGAATAAAAATTTTCCGTTTCCTTCCGGAACCGGACAAAAGGAACATTCGCCTGGTCTGTCAACTGTTGAAAGCAGATATAGATTCCCTTGTGGGACTAAAAATCCAGTTGTACAGACCGATAGAAAGCAATCAGCTGTTTGAATGGATTCAAATTCTACGGATCAACGAAATAGATGTACGTGCCAAAAACATGACCACTTGGGAATTGATGTTCCTTTTGCAGAACAGAGCGTGTCTTCAAAGTGTGAATATTCAGGATCCAAAAGATTTCGATTTGATTCCCGTGCTAACGATGCTGAGTGCATTGGACACGTTACGGGAGCTCTGTATTACTCATGTTTGTAAAAGCTACTTGAGCTTTCTGCCAATTTCCATTAATCGGTTTTCTCGCCTTCAACGAATGTTAATCTCTATAACTATCGGTCCCGAAGACATCTCGTTGGACACTGCTCAGTTTTTCTTGCATGTCAGTTGTCCTCAGCTGCAAGTTTTGTCGCTTACCGTTTCTTTGGACCCTAAAAACTCATCTATGATTGTGGGCCAAAGTGAGTGTCTAAACTGTTCCCATTGGCTGTTGGCCATGATTGAAACTCTCCCCTCTGTTAGGTTTCTCTGGGTGGAGCTTTATTTCTACAGATTTGCACTACTCCACTATACTGAACACTTAGGTGAATAACTTTTGCCTCAAAATATCTAGCTAAAAATTCTTAAATTAATTTGCAAATGTTTTACAGACTTCTCTGGCCTTGGTCAAAGAGCGAGAAAAGTTGCCCGGGCATTGAAAAATCTTGAAGAATTCAGCTTAGACATTTGTGATCACGATGGTAGAAAGTATGATGGAGCGTCCATCTGGATAAATTTTGTCCACTGCATTCCGAATTTGAAAGTTCTACAAGTCTACCTATATGATCACGTTTGGAAGGAATTGCATAGTCGGTTGTTCAGGAAAGACAGTTTGCCACATCTCGAGTGTTTAACACTAAATTCATTAGATGGCGAGGGATTCGACTTTAAAATGGTTATGTCCGTATCCAAGAAAATTAGCAAGTTCAAGTTTCAAACTCAGGATGAGGAGTTTAATTGTATGAATTTGGAGCCGACTGAATTACGGGGCTTAAAAATGCTTTCTTTCGTCGATCCAGTATTCACTATGGTGCAATGGACTCACATTTTGACTGAATTAGAAGCTAGGCCCGAGTTCAATATTGAATACCGTCGTGACTGGTCTATTGAGATGGCTGAAAAACTGGACTGGTGGCTAACTTTGCCAAATTTCAAATGGGATTTGATTGAAGCCGAATCGGATGAAGAATATGAACGAGCTGTGCAACTTTGCACCAAGAACGGTATTAATTTGAACAGAATATCTTATTAAAATGTTTAAATTACGTATATAATTAATACTATTTACTTATTTCAATGTATTTGCTGCACTATATCTCAATATTTGACTACCATTTTTGATTTTTGGATTACTATTTCTTGAGCATTTTGAATAAATAAAGGATGAATGAGCGTTCAAAGCTTTCTCTTCAGCATTTATCGGTTTATGTTTTTTGTCCCTAGGTGGCACATTTTGTGAGATTAATAAAGTTAATCAAACTTTCATTTTCAATGGGGGAACCAATGCATTGCTATCGTTGGCAGACGATGAATTGTGAAGCCATAGCAGAGACACTGATATTGATGATTGGGGATTTCGCACTTGAAAATACTACTGGGTTTGAGGATTCTTCATGTCCTCGTATGTAATGTATAGTTGTGTAATAAGTTGATTGTGATTTGTTCAATTCTATTGATGAATATTTCGGACACACATTCGGGACACAGATATCGAGTCGGATTTTGTAGTGATGTCTGGCAGATTTAAAAACATTTTTTACGCGTATTTTGAATTTTTAACTATCATTAGATGAAACCGAGCATTTTGATTTTCAACTTGCGGTATTTGCATGAAAACCATAACCGAAAGCTTTGTACCCACACGCGCATTCTTTGTCTTCACAATGGTGATTAAATCAATTGATGGATTTAACATTCATAAATATATGGCAAAAGTAGCAGTGCACATACCACACCTGCTTACTTAGTTAACATACCAATTTCAATAAGCTTCTTGTTAAATCCCCGTCAGTTTTTAGATGCGTATATGAGGTTCGTCAGTTTTTGGTGGATGCAGGCAGGAGTTTTTGTGTATTGGTTTTTAATACTTTATACGGTACGATTAAATTCCATCAGTCACTCATCTTTAAAATAATACTTTACTCCCATGCATCCGAAAAATACTAATGGCTAAAAATACCCGTGACTCATCCGCCTGAAATGTTAGAAAATCGAACCGCTCCCAAGGCAGATGAAGAGCAACTGCACAAATATTACCGAACTAACAAATCGGCAATCTTATTGGGTGGCATTTTGGCTGTAATTTTCCTGGGCATTGTCATTATGATGATCCTCATTGGCCGCTATATGAACCAACACAAAGGTCAATATTTGACCCAAGGAGATGATGGAGCAGCCCAAGTCAATGATCCCAATGACGCCATCATTCATTCTACTACGGGTCATCATGTTGGACCCAAGCAATAAGAATATTTCATATGGTTATTAGTTACAACTTTTAGAAAATCTGAATTCTCCACACGTTGTTACCTGAAGTGATGCATTGTATTGCGGCAGTTTGAAATGTTGCTTTGTTCAACAGGGATTCCTTTAATTCAACAATTGCTTGTCTTTTCACTAATTGCATTTGAATTTAGTTTTTAGCACTCCCGACTTATGAATATTATTTGTTGGGTATTATTATTATGCCATATCAGTAATCTCATCTGAATCTTATAATTAATCATCATATCCGTCCCTCGCACAATCAAACCATGACTCATGACCAACTATAGTACTTTATAAGATGAATACAAATGTGCATGACATGTATTTTTTTATCTGGGGATGTATAATGTTTTATCATGTGTTCATGGAACGTAAATATTCAGCATTATCGTTTGTTTCTTTAAATGCATGCAATGTAAAAGTTTATTGTTACCCGGTTGAATAAGTTTTAATTTTTAACGCTTTCTCGAGACCAAACACTGTATTTCAATACAAAATCAAGTGTAATATGCTAGTTTGTTGTAAACATGTCGCACTCAATTATGATATTGCTTTAGTTAGTTAGTTTGAATGTAACGTGTTCTTCAATGGAGACAATATATGAAACCAAAATGACACATAAAAATAGCTAAAGTGGAAATGAATAAATCTGATTTACTATGCAAAGCTTGAAACTTATTACTTTGGCGATCTCCGTGCGCAACTTACTTTTAGTTAGTCAGCCATGTTAGTTGAATGACTTTTTGGGATCTTCGCTGATATAATACATACGTTCCATGACCCTGGAAGGATTCGCTTGAAAAGCGCTGTGGAAAACTTTTTCTAATAAATTATGCAAAACGCATTTTTCTGCCTCAATCTGATACATATCATTTCTATTTGGAGCTAACAAAAGAAATGCGAGAGAAAAAATATTAGGATCATACAATTCCAAGGCATACTTTCTAATTTGTTCTCACACACAGTCGGAATCGGAGTTACAAATCATAACGCTATTCGTATATCATGTGAAATGTGAATGATGACTGATGAATTGATAAGTGTAATTATGTGACGACGTTTGGCAATGCAAGTTTGCTAAAAAATTGTTTAGTGGGATTGTCGCCATTTTCAACTCTGTTTTTCAGTTGAAGCTTTTTGTTTCCGAGTGGACTATATAGTGTACTCAGTGTACTGTATTGACAAGTGGATTCAGTTTTAATTTCTTTTTTTACATTTCAATATCAATTTTTTTGGAAATATTCAAAATAAGTAAGTTTGCTGTACTCCTTAGGGTCAACTAAAGTGACGCACAGAATAACAAAAATTATATTTGGCAATTCCAAATGAAAATCAATGAATAAGTCAAGTTCAATTCTGTAAAAATTAAGTGTTTTACACAGCTTCCAATTTCAATTTAGTTTCAGATTGCTCGATTCCATAATTCATGTGAAATATCATAAAATTAATCAAAGATGGAGATGGAAAAGAGAAAGGACGAGAAAATGACGACTTCCCCATTACTGGATATCCCGGAAGAGGTAAAATTATAATAATCTTTGTTTTTTATTTCTAAAATTGGAGTGGTTTGATATACTACCCTTATTTAAGGTCATATAATTTCAAATCCATTTCCAATTCAGGTGCGTGTTCAAATCTTCGGTTTGCTGTCTGAACCCTGTAAAGAATGAGCTGTGGAGTATGCACAGTGGCAGTGGATTCTTCCACAGCTCATCCTCCTATATACAGGACTATAGAGTGGCGGCCGTGGGGTTCGCATATAGTGTTCCACTGTGCCTGCCGCTCATCCTATATGCATGAGACATGCAACAGGCACAGTGGAGCACTGGCCCATCCCCCAGGTGCCACGTAGACAGCCACGTAGGCTGTGGTGGCGTCTTTTCTATTCCAGTGTAGGCAACTTGTGAGCAAGAAGGAATTGCCTCCACTCGGTTTTTGGATTCCTTCTTGCTCACAAGTATATAGTTAGTTAGTCAGTTTTTTTTACGAGTATTTTTTTTTGGTTTGTTTTTCTTTTGGAATTTGATAATTCCCTTTCGTCTTGGAGTGTGAAGTCGGAGCGGATGAAGTTGCAGCCACCAATCCTTCATAACTCAGGTGAGAGTTTTAGTTAGTAAGTTATAGTTAGTCAGTTAGTTTTAGTTAGTCAGTTTTTGGTTAGTTAGCTAGTTGGCTACCGATTCTTTTTTTGTGAAAAGTTGTCCCATGTTATTCGGCTATCCCCGATAAATGGTAGATTCATACTTTTTCTGTATAATGTTGTAGCAACAATAATAAAAAACGCCGAATAACCTACCGATTTTCTTTTTCCTCTTTATTTTGGGAATTAAAGTTAGTTGGTTGTTTGTGAGTTAGTTATATTGGACAGTTAGTTT
>Ga0210040_10003900_pt1 | contig 19847 bp, 7 predicted proteins | sample CryGeyCG12114_NA_FD_185462 | JGI IMG/M metagenome (GOLD analysis project Ga0210040, IMG submission 185462) | Groundwater microbial communities from aquifer - Crystal Geyser CG19_WC_8/21/14_NA (SPAdes) (version 2) | ecosystem: Environmental > Aquatic > Deep subsurface > Groundwater | place: USA... | reverse complement strand
ATGATTTTCTCTGTCATGGTAAAATGTATTACGTTGTTTTATGAAACGCAAATTTTCAAAAATCGGTGACATTGTGACAGAATGTCACCCTGTCAACTGTAAATAGTTTTATGAAATAGGCCCCTGGCTACAATTATAACGAATGTCAGATAACCTACCGACATTTTTTTCCGGAAATGAACAATAAAATGAATGCTATTAAACGCCAAGTATTATCAGAAAATGTAAATTTAAAAAATGACACTTTTAGGCTTATACACAAAATTAATTATTAACTATTCTTGACCCGACCGTGGTCCATCTGTACTTAATTCAACATAAATATGTATTTTCAGTTATTACTATCTAAAGCAGCCAATACTCAAGTTTACGTTCAGAATAAAGAAAACAGTCTAAATCTTCAGAGTGGTAATTCTCTATATCGTTAAAATCGGAAAAATGAACACGATCCTTCATTCCAAAAATTTTTCTAAGCTATTCTCCTTAGCAGAAATCAACAATGTATTCTCAATTTTCGAAGCACTTTTCCGGTTTTGAACGTTGGATCCTAATATTTTAGACGGTCGCTCATACTCTTACTTCTTTACCTAAATGCATCTTTGGACCAAATTATGGCTAAATCTCAGTGGAATTGTGTCTTGCCAAACATTGGAGGATGAAAATCGAATTTACTGAAAATCAACACCTATTTTTGCGTTTAATGTGCGAAGAAAAGATTAGAAGCACAGTTCATTTGAAAAGCTGTTAAAAATGCGTGTCCGGGTAAAGTTTTGCAATTGCAAATATAGCTTCGCACACGGAACAGAATGTTCTAATTTTATTCTCAAGAGGACAACAACAGCTGACTTATGCTCTGACTAGCTTTAAAGAAGAGTGCAATAAACACATAAGATTTCACGCACTTTCATGGCTCTATAAATACTATTTGTAATGAAGGACAGGAGAAAAACATTGCCCCATGTGAAGATTTGATACTGCCTCTTGGCTCGATTCCTATTTTTATCATAACCTTGATACTAGTGGAGGTTCCCGATGAAATGTTACTCCTTAGTATTTGGCATCTCTTAAAAGCTTTGAGAAGAAATCTTTTAATAGTTCTCAACTGTTGAAAGTCGTTATTTTTTTTACTAGACCGAAGGAAAGACTCGTAAATATTAAATTTATAAGTAAAGTGAAGGCGAAGAGACACTTTTACTAGATTTTAAATTTTTTTTACTCCCTAGGAGTTTAATGGAAAGTCGAGTTTCGTTCAGGTAATTTTTCATGCAATTTCGGTAACAGCATAGGTATTAGTGGTAATAGGTAATAGTATTTAGTCCGGAATGTTAGAAAAATTCGTTAATTTTTTCGTATACACTGCAATACTGTAAGCTTTAAGCTCCGAACTGGCAATTTTTGACACAGTTATAACAGTTATCTGCTAATAAACAAAAAGCTATGCATACTATGCAAAAACACTACCGAACTATGGAAAAACATGTACAAATTCTTTTTCATAACTTGCTATAAATCAGGACACATATGTTCAACGGAAGCCTCCAAAATATTCATAGCAATGTCTGTGACTCTGAGTATATAGCATCTGTGCAGAAGACTGCAGAAGATACATTAATTGCTCGTATACGCCGAATAACGTCCAATCTCGAATTTGAACTAAACAAATTGTTACTATCTAAATCAATGGAAGTTTAGTTCGGTTGGTAATGGATAGTTAGCGAATCCGACGTTTCAGCCATATAATTGGTGCAGAGCTGGTGCAGGAGATGCTCTGATTGGTTCGTTTCAAAATTAAACGTGCGTTGAGTATCTTACTTGTGACAAACAATCTATCAGACATAATTTGGGCTTCTAAAACAGTAACGATGTTTCGTTTTCTATGCTATGACTCAAATTGCACCGTTAAGCCTCTGACCTGAGCCGAACGCTATTACAGTATGCCCTGCCCCTTTTGATGCATGAGCCTTGTAATTTGCGTTAAGTATAGTATACTTCTCAGCTTGGCTTGCTTACAGTCTCAATTGTACTAATTTTGCTACAAGATGATCACGATAGCAACTAAAAATATTGTCTATATTCACACTGGAAAATCGTATATGTTCTACTGAAGTGAACTATATTGTGGCTAAACGTGTTATCGAATAAAATAATTAATCCATCATAATATTTTAAAAACTTCCTATAGACAAAAGGAAAAAATGTGGGTATCTTTGAATTTTTTTGGCTATTTTAATTTGTACTCGCAAGGGTGAGTTCTTCGAAAGTTAAGCCGCGGGCCCGGCTAGAAGCATAATTGGGCTAAGGGGAAGATTTGTCACATTTGGAGTCAGTTAGTCATTGAGGGATGAGGGATCCCATACAAAGTTTAATTTACAGAGGAATTTTCCTTTGTTTTTAACAAATTTCTCGATTTACAATAACTTTTTTCATGGAATTTAAAAAATATTTCTTTATTTTATTAAACGTTTTAATTGACTGAACTAATATAAGCCTGATGGACTGATGCGTCACGTAACTTGAAAGGCCGACTATTCGTTTAAAAACTTTATGCTTCATAAGTTCTCTTTAGGGCTTTTTTGAAGCTGTAAGACAGAGTCATACTCATAGGTTACAATTTTATCTGAATAAAGATTTTACAAAATATAATTTTTTAACTAGAAACGCAATAAAACCATATAGTAATTCAATTAGCTAAATTAACAGTTGCATGTATATCTTGTCCGCAAAAAGGAGGTAAATTTTATCCTATCCTACTACACAAATTTATCACACACAGGACAGGAAAAATTTACCTCTTTTTTCCGGATAGTCTATAAGGCATCAACGAATAGTATGCATTACAACATAACATGTGTTTTCCCCGTCTTCCCATTCACAGCAACGCATTTCTTCTAGCAACTTATTACACATTTCTTGCGCCCTCTAACGAATGGATTTACAACCCATTGTTTTTCATTTTTTAACTATGCTGTCAAAAACCTCGCTAACAAATTAAAGATAAGTACACAATGAAATCAAAACTCACCACAATGAAATTAAATATTAGAATGAAATGATATTGACTTAGTTTATAATATATTTTCTTAATTTTCTGCAAAATAGTATTTCATTGAACCCAACTGTTCATGTGTGGCGCTGCAGAATATGAATTTAAACTACAGAACGGATGGAGTTTTGGTAGTGGTTATGATTAATTTGAGACCAATACAATGGCTCAAATAATTGTTGTTAAACATAACTATCCAGTACGTAAAAACTGATAAATCCCTTGAGTTCGTAATTTGAAATATAACAACGTTAAAACTTTGTTCAGAGCCAGGAATCGAACCTCATATTAGTTTCGCTAACATGGCTACTCCCTAGAACCATCCCTACACCATGGCTCCATTACGGAGTCAACATTTTAATGCTGCTATATTTTGTTTTTTAACTGAGAATTTTAATACTAACCATAGAAACGTGTACGTGAATGTATATATATCCAGTACGTGTCACAAAGGGAACAAGAAAGGGTAAAATGCAGATACATTTTGTCAATTCTAGTGATTGACTTTCGACACAAACAGATTGAGCGCTTAAAACGCTTAACAATAGGTCATGTAATATCTTGAGCGCGATAGTATTGCATATTATTGACGCTTTTAACTATAAAGTTTTATAATTTTGATTACCTCCTTTGCTTGCACATCAGCCTGGTTTTTTAAAAGTAATCGTCAAAAGTTTTAACCAACTCGGTTTGATGCATCAATTTGCAACATTCTGCAGTTGAAACGAATATGTTCGCATTATGAAAGACAATAGCTCAATTTCCAATACTGAAACACTGATAAAGCTCCGAATCCTTCAACCCTCGATATTTTTACAATGTATTTACTGTAAATTCTTACTTTCTTTTGCTTTTGAGGAAAAAAGATTAAAATGCGAAGAAAATCGCAAAGAAAATTATTGAATTCTAACAAAATATGCAGATATGGCGGCTAACTGAGAAAATTGTTAATGCAAGTTTCGACTTTGGGTCGTTTAACCTTCTTTTGGTTCATATTTCACATAGGCTTTGTTAAAAAAGCTTTATAACATTTTAATTCCATTCATAGCTTCAGAAGCCTTCCTTCCGAAGGCCCTTCAGAAGGGAGGGTTAGAGAAGGGAAGAATGAAGGAAGGATTGATTTTTTTTGAAGGCAGAGAAGGGAAGGAGAAGGAAGGGCTGGTTCAAAAAATCCTTCTCAGAAGGAAAAATGTAGGAAGGTACTGGTTTTGAAATTTTAAGAAGGAAGGGTTAGATAAGGCCTTCTCAAGTTTTCAAAATCGTTCATTTTCATGCTGCGAATGTTTGTTAGAAAAAATTGGCTTCAAGTTAGCGCCCAGACGTCAAAGTTGTACAAACTTTTAATTTTATTTAATATTTGCCGCCAAATATACCTTTGATTAGAAAAATATTTGAACTTTTTGAACGAAATCCTTTAGAAGGAAGGGTTAGAGGAGGATTGTTGAGAATTGGGCCAAAATTTTACCCTTCTCAAGGAAGGTGAAGGAAACGGCAAAAATTAAACTGAGAAGGAAGGAAAGGAGAAGGGTAAAAATTTGACCCTTCTCTGCAAAACGAAGGAAGGGTGAAGGAAGGATAACTGAAATGTCCAGCTATGATTCCATTATTATTAAAGTGCATCATTTATGGCGAAGAAACTTCATTTCAGTAACAGCGTGTAGCTAACGATCATTATTCTCATAAATAAATAAGTTGAACACGAAATATTTATCCAAGCGCCAATGCAATATTCCAAAATTAGTTTTAAAGGTTAGCAATTGTAATTTCATGAGATGCCATCGAAAATATTTAAACCCTCAGGTGTAAGTTTACAATTGAATAAACTTGCACGCAGCTACTATAGGGCGGAAACCTAAGCAGAAGTAAATTATTAAGATTTTGGGAATTTTGTTTGACTTAATTAAATGTCAAGTTTGGACAGATTGCAGTATTTGGGGAGACGTTTAAAATCCTTTTTTGTGGACGGAATGCTCCGAATTTTTTCAGTTTTGGGGCAGTGGTAGTGGCGTTCAATACCTCCCCAAATACTGCATTTCGTCAATACGTTGAGACACTTAAAAAATATACATTACAAAAATCATTAAATACTCTAAATGTAATTTTTACCACCCCTACTCCCACAGCCAGAACGTTACAGAAACTTAATTCAAATTAAACTGGTACTTTTTACCGCATAAAATATTTAAATTTTAGTGAACTTGAGCAATTCATCTCATCTCTTTGTCACTTTTGGGGATGGATATCAGTTTATTTAACTGGCGTTACCATGCGAATTTTGGTCAGACTCGAAAAAACGGTGTTTAGCCTAAAATATATAACTTAATTGTCATTAAAATGTATGAAGCTATTAACCAATGGTTATGAAAATCTATAGGCCGCATAACACGGTGCTCATCTACATGCATGCAAAATTTGGTGGTCCTAGCTTCAAAATTGCGACCCAGAACGCAGGACATTTCCGCCCTAATATAGTATGATAGGTCATCATTATTCTGAAATTCTGACTTAAAGGATACGTTCTTCATTGTCCATCATCGTTCATTGATTATTCTCATCCTAGCTGTTCATCATATGCATGAGATGTTATCCGTGTTACTGGAGGAAGACCAGTTATATATGTACTGATCCAGAAATAACACAATAATAAAGAGCTCAAATAAAAAAAAATGTTGTAAGCTAAAGCTGATGATAAAAAGATGAGAATGAAAATTGTTTGATTTCAAATTTCAAAAATGTCAAGTTTTGTTGTGATGAACGATTAATAAAAAATAATGAAACCTATGATAACTTTCGAACGCATTAACCGATTGACTTCAAATTTCAATTTCGCACACCTTGAGACCACGCAAAAGTAGAAGATGGGATCGCAAATGTCACCATCATAAATGAAATGAAAATGCTTATGTTGTTTCCAGGAAAATTAACGATGTTCATGGGAGCTATTCCAATCATGGCATGTTTAAAGTCGTAATATACCGACACCAGCACCAAAATATTTATCGAGACTTGAGACAGATTATTATTGTGGATTAGACTTTAAGTGACTAACCCTAACCTGTCACATATAGCCATAATCTTGGTAACCACAGATGGACTTCCAGAGTGGACTGCACAGAAATGACTTAAAAAGCAATGTATTCACAATAGCGTCACTTTAGTTATAGTTTACCAGAACAAAGCTTTTTTTTAACAGATCAAAGATCAAATAACTCAGAGTGTAAGGTCCATCTGTCAATTGGTTCCTCACAACACCTGGATCGGGCTCAGCCAAGTTGTACTAGAAGATTTTTACTTTTCTTTTACTTTTTTACTTATGAATGAATAGACCATAGAGCCAAAACAATTGATCCTACATTTTCTTACTGATGGCCAAGGTTATTTAAAATAGTATTTGTCGAATGTACAGCAAATCAAGCCGATTTGTTAAGCCACGACGAAAATTATGGGATTGCATAAATTCAGTACGAATCACGTTGAGTCACACGTTGGATGCACAATTTGCTGAATTTAACAGAAGTTTTCAATTAAATTCTCTACTTTTCCAACAGTAAATTACTAACGCCACTTGAAATGCATTTTTATTTGTTGATGCAAAACAGCTCAAACATCTCTGCAGCTAGAACAGCTATAACCAGTCAAACCCAAAGTAGGCTGCTATTGTATGATTTCGACGACAATTTTCACTATCTGAAATTTCACAGTCTGGTACTAAATCATTGTTGTGCATTTGTACATCTCATTTGGTGTTTTCTATGCAAATTTAAATTTTTTAAACAGCCTCTAAACAAATGATGGACATTTCGTCACATCAAATAGGCCAAAAACTATTTTAAATACAGATGTAAGGAGTTTGCGCATTTACAAGTCAACTGTAACGAAACAACTGATAATTTGTTTTGTCGATGTATCTGATTTGTTACCATAGTTTGCGCTCAACCAAATCAGCTTCTCAAATCAAATGACTGCAAAAGAAAAGCAACAGTTGTTCTCATTTCAGTCAGAAAATATCAATTACTGATATTTTCTGACTGAAATGACCCACCATATGCATTAAGTAGGCGGAGCTCAGGTGTTTCGTTTTGTCAGTTGACTTGTAAATGCGCAAACTCCCTAATGACCGAAAAACAGGAGCTTGTCAATTAGTGTTTGCTAAGGTTTGCACTGCGATCTGCCACCCCACTCCCTGCTAATTGGTGAAAAATTCAGTTTTCTGGGGTTCAAGCACTGCAGTTAGATTTGAAGACTTTGATTTAGAATACGATGACAAGACGTCATGCTTTCAAGGTGGACATAAACACCAATGGGTCGGTTATGCATTCCAGTAATTTTCAAGCAAATAGCTTGGGAAAATCAATGTGCAACTTCAGTACAAGATAATAAGATTAATACGTTTTTGAAAGTATGGCAATAATACGTACAATTCGTAACTCCGCATGTTTTCTGACCGTCATAATTTCTTCAAAAATAGTTCATCCAGGTTTAAATATATTAAGAAATGCGACTTGGTCCACTTGACAATATTTAGCTTTGTCTAAATCGGGATTTTCCACCCAGTTTTTGTTTTCTTGATTTCTTCTTCCACCCAACCAATAGCTATTTCTAACAATTATCAACGCTTTTAAGCGGCTGTTTTTATTTTAAAGCATACAAGTCGAGCATCATCTAAATTGAATACTTAATCGAAAACCAAACCCCCAAAGTGCAAAGGAAGTCAAGTTGTATAATTTATATATTCTAAAACAGAATTATTAGTCTCAAACCGGCAACTTTGAACAATATTTCTCAAAAAAACATTGGAATTTTTGCAAACTTGTAGTCTAAACACATTAGTTATGCAATTGGCTTATGAATGCATTGCTATTCACAACTGTAAATTGCATGTGACGGTACATTTCTAGACTTCAGTGTAAGAAACATTATTGGGCCCTTACAGGCCCACATTTCATGCATCTCTTCTTGTCAATGTATGAGAAATTCGCAAAGGTATGGTCTCATTTTGCTACACAAAATGAGATTCACAAGGCAGAATTTTTTTAGCCACCATGGAAATAATGCAGAACAGTCACTTAAGAAATACACACCTCCACTTGCAGGAGTGATTATGATCGATTCGATAGTTCAGGCGTCCGGCTAATAAAGGTGGATAAATTGTGTAGCCAATCGCTTTTTGCGCTCAGTAAAGAAAAAAAATCAAATCCGTTTAATAGTTTTTGAAATAATTCTATTCAAAGTGTCCGGTTTGAGACTAATCGTATTTCTACCGAGAAGTCATTTTTAGCATTCCAATCGTCTTTGTATCTAATCTAGCATGATTCGCAGGACAATTTAGCACCAGTACTTTTACATGATACAGACACTCCTTCAATTCTTTGACCAACGTTAAAATAAAGTTGAGCATACTGACCTGGAAAAAGGTGAAAACAAATAGTTAGAGTGTGATTTTGTTAAAACAAAATATTTATTGGTATTTTAATATATGATGAAGGAATCACAAATCAGTGCACAGGCAAAAAAATATAGAACTTCATTTCATTACATTGAATTAGCGTCCTTATCCAGACACTATTTTCCATGGAATAAAACCAGTCGATGAATTGGCCAAATGATAATTTACCAAGTGCTTAACCGCCAAAAACTGATTCCTTCACATATCTTAATCTTAGGATTTGCCTGATAACAAACCTTTAACAGATGAATCCGATGAGCTTATCGAAAGGCTAGTTAAGTCTGAGTGGATTCCATTGCCCCTTCTTTGTGCCATATTTTCACCAACGCTTCTATGATGTTGAGGCTGCTGTATTGTTTCTCCCATATTTTGCCCAGGATTCGTCATAGGAGCTGCTAATTTTTCTAAAAATTAGGATTTCTATCTTAGTCGAACAAATTTTAAAAATGCATAGTGTTTTTTTACCGATATTTTCCAACAAAACATTAACTATACTATTATTGGTTAGTTGGCCTAGCAATTAAAGCAGTTCAACCTCCATCTTGTACGTTTAGTACATCAGTTAAAAAATCCCTTCTACATGAACTCGACGAATTCAAACTCACCGAACCAAAACTGATCGAATCGTAACTTGCCGAATGTAAGACTTGTCGCATGCAAAACTCACTGAATGTAAAACTCACCACATGCGGAAATTACTTTCGTTGGCGTCTAGCATCATCAATACGCCATTTAATATTTTATTTGGCTTTTTAAATGTACTATCCACAGAATTTATTGTAAATTACCAACTGACTAAATTAAAAAAACGTTGCGCCCAATTAGGATTGCACATGTATATAGTATTTAGTAGTTGCAGTAATAATATTTAATTATTAAGCTATTTTAACAATTAATCTATAAACTAGAATACGGAGAATTTCTGAATGAAATTAACAAAAGTTAAAGCTTTGATTAATTCTAATAAAGAATTTAAAACTTTATGAATAAATAGAAGAAAAAAAAATTATTATTAACTTAAAAAAAGCAGTAGTATAAGCAGTTCAGTATAAGTTTGCCGAGATTATTTTGGGGTTTCGGTGACTTTCCTAGGCGTTGAGTTTTGCATTTGGTGAGTTTTGCATGCGAAGAATTTTACACGCGGTGAGTTTATGTTTCGAAGAATTTTGGTTCGGTCGGTGAGTATTAAGTTGAGTTGAGGTAGCACGAAAAAATCAACCAATAACCAATTGTAAGCAGTCTTTACTTCAATCAAAAATTAGTTTCTTCCGGCAACAAAGGTTACATATATATATACTATATAAAAAACATTAAATAAAAGCTAAACGGCTGGTAAAAATTATACCTGCTAGTAGAGGATTTGCAGCCGCAATGTTGTGCTTTCCACGCATCCCATCCATTCCAACTGAGGACATGTGCGGTTGTACCAACTGATTTTGCAGAATAGAATTAAGAGACCCTTTTCTTTGTAAGTTTTGGTTTCCACCATGCGATCCATTAGAGTTTGCAATAGAAATTCCAGTAACATCTTCCAAGTTGACGTCATCTGATGAATGCATACCATTTTTGGAGGGAGAGGTATTGCCGAAGCCTTTGCGTCTCCTCCTAGCCGTCCCGTTTCTACCATGTTCATCCAATGTGATATTATTCAGTGTTTGCAAATGATGTGCGATAGTTCCGTTGGGAAAGTTTAGATAAGAATTTTGACCATTCGACCCATCATATGACGAATTTTGAGACAAATGAGATGAATTATTATTTCCAGTTGAATTATTGTTCCCTCCACCACCATTCATATTCCCTTCTACAATATTATCCAGTATGTCATCCAACTCAAAAGAGGTTTCCCCCAATTGTTTGAACAAATCCTCATCGTCATCATCTAAAGTGGATACTAGGCCGTTCAGGTCCGCTTGTGATAATTGAGACAGGGTGTGTAAACCAATGATTTCATTTCCAGGGGCTTGTTGAAACCCATTACTCGAGCTAGTAACTATGGAGCAGGCAGTTGGGTTCATATGAGACGACGAAACGGGGATGTTATTACTGTTATTATTGTTTAGAGGAGGGCCGCTCCCATTTCGGTTCCCAGAGGCGTTGTGATGCTGGACGTGATTGGACACGTTTCCATGACCTAGTGTTGAGAGCGTATAACTTGAGTTTCCAATTAAAGAATTTTGAATTGAAGAATTTGAATTAGAGAGAGAAGATATGGAAGTTGATATAGAGCTCGTTGATCCAAAAAGCCTGGACGAAGCAGAGGACGGAGCTGCAGAAGAACTTTGATTCCGGTACTGTTGCATTTCAGAGCCATTTATAGAATTCCGATCGTTCATCGATAGATTTGATGAGTTTCCCAGAGCAAATGAATTTAGACCCTGCTGCTGCTGACTTTCACCATTCCTGGAGGGTCCGCCAGATAGGTTATTGCTGTTAGGACTAGCTGTATTGCAATCTACTCCATTGCTGCTGGAAACCAAGCCCACATTTGATGATGACGAATTGGTGTCCTGGAATAAAGAAAGCAATACAGAGATTTAGACTTTTCCATTATCAAAAACTGCTTTAGAAACGTACATAGACGATACGCAGTCTTCAATACCACACGAATTCAGCTAATACTATGCTAAACCATATTTTTAATTGCCTCATAGTATTTCATAAATGTCAAACATCCATTTAAAATGTAATTCGCAAACCAACCAACTTCAGGGATTCATTTTTTGTGCAAATTAAGGGAAATTTAATAAAAATGCATCAAATTAATAAAAGCAGCACAAAACCCACATTTTTGGCACCCCACCCCATACACATCGAAATTGGTGTGTGAGTCTAGGGAGCATTGTCAAATTGCTATTCAATAGAACATCATAAGATATGCCACCAATGAGTAAAAATATTAAATTAGGAAATTAGATTAAAGTTTTTACTGATATCAACAGGTATATTAGACTATCTGTTACAATTACTCCTGTTAAAAACAAACAACCAGTAGTGGCCAATGCATGTGAGTCCGCTCAACACTGAACTGCTGGACTTTGACAGTTGCATTATATACTGCATGCATGGTAATAGCTTACAATTTAAAATTGATTTTTCTCTCAGGTTAAAACATCATATCGTCTTTAAACAAACCAACTAATGCGCTTAAGTAAAGTCCTTCCGTGAAGATGGTTGGGACTTGGACAACAAAATAAATTCAACTACTAATTTAGATTTAGAGTTTTTATTCATTTTTGTAAAGAAAGACCGTAGAATTTGATCTGCAAGGTTAATTCAAATTACCATAGCACCTCTATTGAAATAATTCATGAGAAGGAGATACTAACAAACAAACGTAATCAAATTTTTAATTCTGATACTGATTGATTAGTGAATTTAATTAAAAACCTATGGATTGAGTATGAGGCCCTGCATACAGCACGGGTTGTTTATACTAACAGCTATGCAGACTGCAACGCCAGATACTTTTGTTCCTAGTGTGCAGATGCAACGTTTTCACAAAGTTTGTATAGGTGGCGCTGTATACACTATTATGCATTTAGCATTACTTTATACCATGACCATGTCTGTATCCTATTAGCCATATGCAATAATGAGCTACCAAGGGTTTTTATTTATTTTTTAACTGACAGTCTATTCCTATGTTTTTTAGAAATTAAACTAAGCTACCATCCAGGAATGAAAAAAAGTCAAAATTTAAAATAGACGTTAATATTACAAATAAATTGGCATACCGCTCGAAATAATCGTTTTAAATACAAACAAATGATATTACAATATTATTAAATGGTCACTTCATATTGTATAATATACAATATTGGATCTAAAGACTTTCTCATAGCAACCTAATGTTGTCTATGGTTTCTAGTAACACAGTGCAAACTAATTGTACCATGCATTTCGATATTTCATAGTTAAGTATTAACCAAAACGATTTCATATTGACCGCTTAAATTAGTATTTGCAAAGTTAAATTAAAATCAGGATGACAAAAAATAAAGTTTTTACCAAGCATGACAAATCCATAAGTTTGCCATCGTTGTCCGGATTCCACAATAAGTCATCATCAATAAAGGGCATAACGATGTCGTCGGGGTTCTGGAACCCCTTATAGGTTCCAGAACACGACGATGACAGAGATTCAATTTTGATGTCCAGATCCACGCAGTCCAAAATTTTGACAGGATTCCAGGGAAAAATTATTCGTTATTTTTCGTAGCGCAGTGTCCGAAAACTTCTTTTCGCTAAGTTCCAAAACTACGGGGACCGGGACCAGGCTTTCTTAAAATTTTCCATATAGGCACGATCTTCCGTTTCAACTTACTCTTTGACATCTGCATTTTTTATCTGTAAAATACAAATAAACTTTAGTTTGAAAATATTCAAAATTTATAAACCCCACTCCCCAAAAAAACTTAACTAACTAGAAATTCAAGACATATATTCAGGAATGGCTACCTGCCTATAATACTGGCACAGGCAGTCAGTGTAATATGATCACAAAACCTAATTAATCCGCCGTTAGTAAGAACTAATAATGACGACTAAACGTCCACCGTAAGATCTAATACAAACCAGAAAACTTACTTAACACCTTTAATAATGCAAAACCGGAAAACCATTTGGAAACTACACGTCACTGCTACTACCATTCACCCCAAATTCAATTGAAAAAATTAAAAAATACAACTATAGACTATAGACTATAGCTTTTAATACAAGTGTGGAAAACTAATAAAATGAATGGCAAACGAACTTAACAAAAGACTATAACAAAGTGTTGATTGCACATGCGCATATCAACCCGAAGGCAACGCGTCGTTTGGTTCAAGTTGAAATCTGAACGAACCAATCAGGAATCAGCACATATGTCAACAAAATTCTGCCAATGCAACAATGTATCTTCATATTGTATAGCATGACTGAACAGGATTTAATGTACATATGAGAAAATTTTTGTATTCTTGGTAAAACAAACCCTTAATACGACTATAAATATGTTATAAACATTCGAATCTGATCTAATTAAATGGAAAAGAATATTTTGCTATTGATTTGAAGTAAAATTTACCTCGTTTTGCATCTTTAAAGTCTCCATTTTGAAGTTTATAAATCTTTATGTGAGATCTGATAGTTTCAGTGCTGCCTAACAAAACAATGTACGAAGAATTCTCTTGAAATTTTGACCAGTTTATCAAAGTAGAGTTTTTAATTTTTTGTTTTCATTCGATTTTTTTAACGAAAAGTTATAACGTGCGCCGTCTTTCACAACCAATAAACTAATGATGATAGTGAAACTACAACACCGTTGGACAGCGATTGAGAAAATAAATTTAGGATGAGAATAATTTTCACTGGATGAAATGGTAAGCCCGTATCACCATGCAGTCAACCGAACTTTCGGGTGTAGTTGCATGGATACTTCGGGTTCACTTGACGTGTATTTATCATTAGCATTGTATTTGTGGTGCAGAAAAGTCATTTCCAAGAAATGTACTTGCAAGATGTTGATGTTTAAAATAAAAACATTCGCATCACCCATCATGTTTTCTGCTTATCTCTATTTGTTCGATTTGTGCAACAGTTTGCACAGCAAGTAGATAACCGAAAATGAAATATGAAGTACGCACTCGTATGATTTTTTAATAGACTACACCTTTTTATGTACCTATTATTAATATAAATATTAGCAAGAGTAGGCATACAGCTTACTATTTTTTACGTGTGCGTGATATTGCAATGTGGATAGAAATTTCCGTGAAATGTGAACGGTCTTAAATCGTGGCTTTTTATTAGCCCAGGAAAACTAAATAGTATCCACTGTTAAATAATTTTTTGATGCTTCATATTTTGAAATCAGGAGTGTTCAATTGAAAAAATCAATTGTGATTAAACTACAATGAATTGGTCATTGTTAGCTTAGTTCTGAGAAATATTGTAATTATTTGTATTGTAACTCTGAATATGTCAATTTTAAACAACCACCATTAATTGTTAACTCGCTCAAGTCGGTAGGAATAGATGGAAGATTTTTACTTGCTTTTGAGTGGTAGAATCTAGAATTATGATGACTTTGCCAATGTCAATTTAGCAGCAATGCTATTTCCTTTTATTCCCATATCTCATAATGAATATTAAATCTAAAATCCATCAATCAAACTGATGAGCTGTAACGCAAGTATCAATGACCCATATCGTTAATTTGATGGTTTTATTATCAACTTGTATTCAACCTCAGCCTATATAATACATTAACAAAATACAAACTTTTATAATTATTTTAAAGCTCGTATCAAAATCTTTGAAACTCAGGAATACTTAAAGTGCAGATGATACAGTAAAGAACTTCAGTTTCTTTATACACTAACAGCATGCGACCAGTTCGCGGAAAACTTATTAATATTACATTATCAGTAACCTGAACGATGGAAAAAATATTATGCCATTTCGGTTCTCTATTGAAAGCAACAAAACATGCATACTGCGAATGAAAAAATTCACGTGGAAAACGAATTTTCCTATTCGAATTCACACAGTGCAGTGCTGTAATAAACAGTCGGAAGCGATACGGATGCATGCCGTTTTTTCTTTGTTACACTACCAATTCGTTTATCACAGTATATGTACAAAAAAGGCTGGCAACAATACAGATAAGGCCATACAAATTGCAAACCAATTTCTTATAAAGATAGCTCATAAATAGTAGAAAGAAAAAAGTCTACAGACAACGATGCACATTTCTGCAGTATCTAATGAAATGCTAGAGAACTTTTGGCCGATATAGTGATGTTGTAGCTCGTAGACATAATCGCAATCACACATTAGCCATGTCATTACTGTAGCAAGTTGTTTACCCTCTATATACCTGCATGAGCACATAATAGCTCATTAAGCCTGTTCGTGATTACATTTCATGGGATTATACATCCCATATCTATACTCTTACAGTACAGCCAAGACTTGAAAAAAAACAAGAAACAAGAAAACTTTCTCTTTCACGTTCTTAGCCAGTTTTTACAAGACGAGTCCCACACTATATAACTAGATGAAATCAAAAGTGAAGTTATACAGCTAAATGACATGTTACGTATTCACGATTACAGTACAACTATCTTGTCATCGCCTGAGAGTATTGATCTCTACAATTCTTGAATTTTCTTCCCTGACGTCACTAGCCTTACTACTTTTAGCTGTACCGTAAGCAATATAGTTTTCAATCTCCAATCTTGTATATTTCATTTGAGTATTTAGACGACAATATACATGCAGCTAATAATGATTGTTTAAAAAAATTTGTGTTATAAAATAATGACTCATTTGAAATGCGATGATCATTTGTGATTGAGAGTAATCGAAGTTTTGAAGCCGGCTGTAAATAAAAGTCATAATTTAATGTGTGGAAGAATTTAAGGCATCTGTGAATTTTTTACTTTTGTGCCGTGCGTATTCGAGTGCTGTATTTTAACTGATAAACGCTTTTTACCGATCTTCGAAATTGTAAAGTCAAGACTTTTGAAATTTGAAAGAAGGAAAAAAATCCGAAAGGATTAAGTCCATAATCTTTTACAAACAATAATGTTCAACTAACTAGGTTATGTATAACTCCATGCGCGCATTGGGACATTTGTGATAAAGTTTGTTATGGGAATTTACTAAACAAGCAAAGATGTATGGCATGAGTAACTGAGGCTTTTGCTGATCAAATTCACATGCTTTATGTAAATAATATTACGCTCCAGCCACCGTTGTTATTTCTCTCCTTGACAATTTTGATGGTCGTATGGAAATTCAAGGCTACAAGATTACAAAACTGTTATTTTGTGCTTGTCCTCCTAAGTAGCCTTGCCACCCTTTTCATGGCTCGTTTGATTTAAAATTCAATATGGCATTGAACTAAACATTTATTTAAAAAAATTATCCATTCATCCATCACAGCTATCACGTAGTTAGTGTAATGAGTATCTTGTGAATGAACGAGGAACTTTGCACAGGCATGTCTAATACTCACTTCGTTGCGTATTGTGTACCTATCATTTTCATGATTGGTTTTGAAAGTGCAACTGTTTCTAGCACTTTTTGTGTACTCAGAATGTGTCACCTGCAAGTAGTACTTATAATCATTCATTTGGGTATAATTTGCAAATCAAATGTTCTTTGCTACAACTTAAGTCAGATATTTTGCATGTATGTCATTCTGTGGTTTATGTTTAAAAATTTACAATTAGTAAATAGCCCAAGTGCCAAGTACCTTAGGTAAGTGCATACAAATGAATAATCCTCATTCGCATTAAAAAAAGAAAATTATATTTAGCGTTAACTGTCATATAATGAAACACTCAGACTATAGACCTAATTCCATCAAAGTTCTCCCTCTTCCCTTTTATATCAAACTAAAGATTAGTTTCCGTTTGAAAAAAAAAGACATTCGTACGCACAAACAGCATGCCACTGCTATACTCTTATTTAAAATGCACTTTGATCAAAACAACCGAAGTAGGGAATCTACACGCGCAAATACAACAGCTCTATCATTATGGAGCAAGATGATAAAATGGGCGAAAACAAATTTAGTTACAGAATTTATGAAGTATACTGAGTCGTTTCGGCTACTATCATTGGATGGCAATGATCGTGTTTAAAAAAAAGATATTCTTCTTTTACAAAAACCATAAAACAGAAAGATTTTCATTCTATTACATAATGATGGTTAAAAAAATTAATATTGAACAAAATTAAGAATTATGTAAATCTGACAGATGAGTTTTGAAACTTAGCATCGGTTTGATCGGATCGGATGAAACTTTTTATCTCATAGCCATATCGGATCGGATTTGAAATGCTTTGACCCAATTTGATCCAATACGAAAATATTTAAAATAAACTGATATTAGCCAAGTTTAAAAAAAACTAATGAAATAGTTGAATTTAAATTTAAGACTTTTTTCCTAAAATTTCCTTATTTGATCATATCGGATCGGATTTGAGTTGATCCGATCCGATTACACCCTTAGTTGAAACTCTTATAAAGGACTCTAAACTGACTCGCTAGTCAGTAGGTTAGGGCCATGACACATTAACCCTCACAAACTCCTCGTTTCATCTCACTATTTATTATTATGATTATTGCGATCACTAACGAACTTAACTCATTCCCTCCACGTACAAAATGTTACACAAGTCAAACTTATTATGGCCTCAACATTTGGAATGTCAACGTCAACAACATAACCTTCCGTTCTCCAAAAGCTAATACTTCCTATATTTTTTTTTGCTGTAGCAAGCAAACTTTTATCTTCGCAAGCAAGGCCATTAGTAGGAGGTAGTTTCAAATAATGGACATTCCTGATGAAGATAACTAGCTGACCATGCATTGCCGTTGTTCTTTTGTTTCACTTATTTGTGATTGGGAAGAAAGTTTTTTTCCATTCACTACAGTACTTATGATGGATGGAGATTTGTCATTTTCCCCTTTGAATCACCTCTCATACAATATAATATGTGAGATAAATCAATGGTAGTGTAAAAGAATTCGTCTATGAACACATTATTTCCGTATGATCTTCGAACTATTGACTGATGGGAATAATTTTTATATCTAATGAATCAGCATTTCACAAGCATGGATTTGATTTGCTACTAAATGAAGTACGGAACGGAAAGTGTGAAGTAGTAATAACATTAGGATAACTTTCAAAAACTAGGAAAAGTGTGCATGGAATTTATAGGAAACTGTAGTTGAATATTTTATATGATATAGGCTAATAAATATTAGGCAGATGATGAGTAATGAGTACTGAAATATATTGAATCTAATGGGAATAATTGTGTACTACACTAAAAACTATGATGCAAGTAAACTCCGCCCCACTCCGGTATATTGTTTGTAGAGCGGTGCTGCAAACATTTTTAAGAAGCCAGACTGGAGCGGAGCCCCACAAATTGATAGGATAATAATAATCATGTTTATTGCAGACTCAATGATCCATATATAATTCACAGCATGATTAGTAATACAAATTTATTAAAATTAAATTAAAATTAATTAAATACAAAATAAGAAAACTGAAGCGAAGTTTCAAAATATTTACGCCGACTGGAGCGGAGCTTCTTAGTTTATAAAAAAAACTGCAGGGAAGTAGAGCAGAGCTTCAAAAAGGGTTTATCAATCTTAATCAAAAATTGTCTTCCAGTGTCAAGTTTACAGTCTTTAAAATGTATGAAATTAGTAGTATTGTAATATGATGGGAAGGTTTGGTTTATTGGATGTCAAAAAAATCAGCATGCAAAATAAGATATTGTTTGCAAAACTAGTTGCTTTTGCTTTCTGAACATCATCCCCAGCATTGGCATATTTCATAAACAATCATGAAATGGAGATTTAACATCCATAATATGAAGCTTATCACTTAGTTAGAAAAAGAAGTATTATCGCTATTTTTATTATATTGGCATTGAATTGCACAATTAAACAATAATCTCAGAACGTTTCCCTTAGACTCGAGGGGAGCAGAGCTCCAAAACTACTTTAACACTATGTTATCAGGACGGGAGTGGAGCTCCATTTTCACATAAACTGAAGCGAGCTGAGAGCTCCAAAATTTGTGTGTCAAATGTGGCAGAGTGGAGTGGAATTCTAAACTTTTCGAGTGGTCTGGAGCGGAGCGGAGCTCAGACAAAACATACATCACTAATATGAGAATTAGAAAAATACAAGCAACCAAATAAATGACTAGAAGTAATGTTATTAGAAATGTGTTTTGGATTCGTTGAATTAATTCACTTTTGTCACTTATGAATCTCACAGGCTATGGTAATCTGACTTTTAGGATAATGGCTTCTTGTAGATTCGTTTCAAATTACTGCGCTTATATCAACCAGTTTTATTATCCGTCATTTAAATTGACCATCCGTAGTTGTAAACTTTTCTCCAATTTCAATTGATCACGGGTTTACGAATATACACTTTAAGAAAGTCGAAAAACAGTTTTAAGGAGTTGTAAAACCGTCTAAACAGATGCTAATAGAAAATACTCAATAACACACTTTAAAAAATTCTCCGTATGTAGTAAAAAGAGATCATTTCGGATAAAAAGGCAATTCTTACTCAAAAGTCACAACAGTCTGTACCGATAAGTTGTAAAAATTCTACAGAGTGTGATAACAACAGGTTGTATGACCGCAACGACATTTTACTATATAGATTACATAATTTTGGTTTGTTGTTCAAATTGGTGTGTGGTGTACAACTCTGAAATTGTGGTGTGCCAATCAGCTTTGTTTTACTTCTGCATGATGATATGATGAATGTATTCTTGTAATTGAGTGTTCCCAACATCCCAACTCGAAACGTTTAGA
>Ga0210040_10003899_pt1 | contig 19851 bp, 16 predicted proteins | sample CryGeyCG12114_NA_FD_185462 | JGI IMG/M metagenome (GOLD analysis project Ga0210040, IMG submission 185462) | Groundwater microbial communities from aquifer - Crystal Geyser CG19_WC_8/21/14_NA (SPAdes) (version 2) | ecosystem: Environmental > Aquatic > Deep subsurface > Groundwater | place: USA... | reverse complement strand
TATTCTAAAACCTGTCTGAAAACTGCGCACACAACTTTTACCCCGTTCCAAACAGAGTTTACTAACACAAATTTCATCTTGCGTTTTCAGGTGATTTTAGCTTTAACATGTGCAGCATAGGGCGCTTCCGTTGGTAATTACCTGACTTCGCCTTCGGCTTCGTAATAACAGTGCGACAATATTAAATAACGTTGCGACAGTATTAAATGACTGTACGACAATGTGAACCGAAATGGCAAAAATGTTGAATGAGGGTGCGACAGTGTTAAATTAAGGTGCGACAAATCAAATGGAAACTGAAATTAATAAATGAGACTGATACTATTAAATGCAAATTCTACAATTTTAAATGTCGGTGCGACATAAATTAATCACGGTGCGACAAAGCTTAATGAAGGTGCGTGTGCATCAATGTTAAATGACGATAAAACGACGTTAGATTAAGGTGAGACAATGTTAAATCAGGGTGCGACAATGTTAAATCAGGGTGCGGCAATGTTAAATCAGAGTGCGACAATGTTAAATCAGGGTGTGGCAATGTTAAATCAGGATGCGACAATGTTAAATCAGGGTGCGATATTATTAAATCAGGGTGCAACTATGTTAAATCAGGGTGCAACTATGTTAAATCAGGGTACGACAATGTTAAATGACTGTGGGACAATGTTAAATTGGAGTGCATCAAATGAAATGGAAACTAAAATTAATAAATGAGACTTATGCTATTAAATGCAAATTCAACAATGTTAAATGACGGTGCGACAACGTTAAATTAGAATGCGACAATGTTAAATAAGGGTGCTCAATGTTAAATGACGGCTTGACAATGTTAAATAAGTGTGCGCAATGTTAAATGACGGTGCGACAATGTTAAATAAGGGTGCGCAATGTTAAATGACGGTGCGACAATGTTAAATAAGAATGCGCAATGTTGAATGACGGTGCGACAATGTTAAATTAACTGAAATGGGAAAAAATTTACATGAGGGTGCGACAATGTTTTAGGATGCGAAATATGAAATGGAAATTGAAATTGATAAATGAGACTGATGCTGTCAAATGCAAATTCTATAGTGTTAAATGTCGGCTCGACAATGCTGATTGTCGGTGCGACAATGGTAAATAACGGTGCGACAATGTTAATTGACGGTGCGAAAATATTAAATAACGTTGCGACAATATTAAATGACTGTACGACAATGGTAACCGAAATGGCAAAAATGTTGAATGAGGGTGCGACAGTGTTAAATTAGGGTGCGACAAATTAAATGGAAACTGAAATTAATAAATGAGACTGATACTATTAAATGCAAATTCTATTATGTTAAATGTCGGTGCGACATAGATTAATCATAGTGCGACAAAGCTTAATGACGGTGCGTGTTCAACAATGTTAAATGACGATACAACGGCGTTTGATTCGGGTGAGACAATGTTAAATCAGGATGCGGAAATGTTAAATCAGGGTGCGACAATGTTGAATCAGGATGCGACAATGTTAAAATAGTGTGCGACTATGTTAAATCCGGATACGACAATGTTAAATGACGGTGCGACAACGTTAAATTAGAGTGCGTCAAATGAAATAGAAACTAAAATTAATAAATGAGACTTATGCTGTTAAATGCAAATTCAACAATGTTAAATGACGGTGCGACAACGTTAAATTAGAATGCGAAAATGTTTAATAAGGGTGCGCAATGTTAAATGACGGTGCGACAATGTTAAATTAACTGAAATGGAAAAAAATGTTGCATGAGGATGCGACAATGTTAAATTAGGATGCGGAATATGAAATGGGAACTGAAATTGATAAATGAGATTGATGCTGTTGAATGCAAATTCAGCAATGTAAAGGTCGGTGCGACAATGCTAATTGTCGGTGCGACAATGGTAAATGACGGTGCGACAATGGTAAATGACGGTGCGCCAATGGTAAATGACGGTGCGCCAATCCTAAATAAGGATACGACAATGCTAAATGTCGATACAAAGGGTTCACAAATGTTAAATGTTGGTGCGACAATGGTCAATGACGGTTCCACAATGTTTAATGACGTTGCAACAGTGTAGAATGACGGTACAACAATGTTGTATGACGATGCGACAGTAGTAAATGACAGTGCGACAAAAATTATTGAGACTGAAATCAATAAATTGGACTGAAAGTGTTTGAAAGGGGTTCTATATTGTTAAATGAGGGTGCGACAATGTATGATGATTCCAAAATTTTAAATGAGGAATCAATACTGTTAAATGAGTGTGCGACAATGTTAAATTTCAGTTGCGACAAAAATTATTGACCCCTTATTCAATAAATGGGGCTGACAGTGTTTAATAAGGGTTCTAAAATGTGAAATAAGGGTGCAACAATATTTACTGACTGTTCCACAATGTTAAATGTGGGTGTGACAATGTTTAATGACTGTTCCTCAATGTTAAATGTGAGTGCGACAATGTTAAATGACTGTTGCCCAATATACCTGCCCTTGCGTAGAGCGCTGCTTTTCTCTTGTTATAAGTGTAAGTAAAATTTCAATATGCTCTAGAAGTGTAATTCTATTATTATGAGATTTAAATAAGTATGTAAAACATATTATTATTACTTAATCATTCAAAAGTATCCTTCATAAAAGGTTATTACACTTTGAGAACTTACATTACTAGTAAATAATATTAAGATGATCATAATGATTAAGTTGGTTAAAGCCTAATTAATACTACAAAAACAACAGAAAAAGGTACAGACGTTAGGGAAATGAAGTTCATCACATAATAATGATTGTATTGTACAATTATTAAAAGTTTAGGTTAATGTACTTTATAATTTTCACTAATCACGTTGTTTCATTCTCTTTTTCCCGGTATTATTTTATATTGGGACAATATATATGAAAGCTTCTTTGCTATATCACTAAACTGATTTTTACGTCAGTAAAGCTAGCTTACACACCTTTGTGTCGTACCCAGACGGGCAGAAGTGAGCAATCAAAACTCCTGATTTTGGACCCACCGTGCAGTTGTGTCAGTCCGAGTTATTACATAACTCATTAATGGTAACTTGTAGTTATCATTATAAAATTTAAGCGTTTAGCGTATTCAAAAAGAATTCAAACCATATCAGCAGATATTGGTAGTACTATTATCATTGTCATTACTATGTGATTGTTCTTCGATAAAGAATTGTAGTAATCTAATTGAGAACAAAGATTTAGACTCAGTTAATTTATAAATGTCAGGACTTAAAGTCCACGCTTTAGTAGCCTGAGTTTTAGGATTAAAGGTTTTATCATGTTTCCAGTATACTCCATTTCTCCTTCTTGATATCCGCTCATCTTCGTGTAGGTTTAAATTTTATTTTGTATTTTTTAATTATCAAAGCGTTCACACATTTTGTTGAATTGACTATCCAAATAACTCCTAGTCACCTGTTCACTGGTTCCAGCTTCCATATTGGAAGCACTTATGCTAGTCATTTTGATAAACCTATTTGAAAGTTAAAGTTTATAATAAATTTTATATTAAAGTATTTTATTAAAGTTTTGGAAACCTAAAACACGAAAGTTATCAACTTGATTGTCAATTATCTAAGGTTTTCACGGCTTAGAATCCCGGGGCGAGGGCACTGCGTAATCACTATTAGTTTAAGATCAGTTTAAAATCAGATTACGATCAGTTTAAGACTATTTTGAGACTAATCGGTTAGGTAATTTTTCCGAAATATGCGTAAAATATGGTTTTTTGAAAACACGATTATTAGAGTGGATAATAATAGCCGGGCCCACTGGCCTTTAGTCAGACTCACTTTCACGAGCAAAATTTAAAACCTGCAAAACATTCAATGATCCACAAATTTTTTGACGCACAGAAAGTTTCTAGAATGTTACAAAGCAAAAAAAAAATTAATAAAACAGTATCGCTTTATCACATTCTAGAAAATTTCTGTTCGTCAAAAAATTTGTGGATCATTGGATATTTTGCAGGTTTTAAATTTCGCTCGTAAAAGTGAGTCTGGCTAAAAGCCAATGGGCCCGGCTAGTCCAGAAAATTTGACCAACATCTCTGAAAATGACTAATTACATATTATACAATGCGTTACTGAAGTGGTAGCTATTATGAAAAAAAGAGGAAACCATGATTAAAGAATAAACCCTAGCCCCTAGCAATGTTACTTCCAATAAAAATATTAATTATTAGCTCCCCATTTTCTATTCACCCATGAACCAATGCGTTCTGCTTCAAATAATTTAAAGAGCCCCTGCAACATTCCCTTAAAACATTCGTACCTAAAATACAGAATGCTACGATTGAATGCACTCATTTTAAAAGTCGAGTATAAGAACATAGGTAAGAAATCCCCTTTGAGGGTGTGAATAATTATTATTGCAAAGTCATCCAAGCGGCTTAAACCCATTAAAATTTGAAAACTGCCTTAGAAATAGAACATCTGCAATTTGAATTTGTAAGGAGAAAGAGAAAAGATATTGGATGAATTTCTATGAATTAAAACTTGAAAAATCCGTTCAAAATGAAAAAAATTCAGAAAATATCTCTGGCAACCAAAACCCTACAAATCCTAGAAATCAACAAATTCGTCATGTCTCATTTTAAAATGAAGCATTTTTTAAATTTTGTTATCACAGTAACCGGCAAAAATTAACCATTACCAAATATCTGTGCACTAAAATAGCACTATTTTAATCATGAAATTCCGACCAGACCAAAGTAGGCGAATAAGGATATGATAACTGATATATGTAAATATAAAACTAAATATATGAGTATCTATGGATATGAGTGAAAATATAATACACATAAACCACTTTGGTTACACACACTGCCAAAAAATAGATATAATTACATAGAATGAGTATAGACTGGTTTTGCAATCACTAACTGACTAACTACGCCGAGATAGGGAATTTTGCACAAACATTAAATAACTAATTGTGATTACTTAATTGTACTGCCAAGTTTGAGGAGGTGAAAAAGGGCGATAAATCCGGTGAGAATTCACCTTAACGTGTAAAACTACATTTGACAAAAAAATTGGAAACACCTAAATAGTTGATTCGTCATCCGGCAGATACATCGTTTTGCTCATATAGAACCATTAAATAGCTCCATTTGAAGTCATCATACTTATTCGCAATTAAATTTAATTATGTTTAATAGTTCATTCCTTGAGCAGAATATAATAGTTATCAACATGGCTTTAAAAAAATAAGCAACTGATAGGGATTCAGACTGTAATCTTGGCAGATAAGCAACCAATAGGGATTGAACATGGGATTTAAGCAAGTAAGCAACGAATAGGGATTGACCGTTGAATTTTAGCAAGTAACCAACGAAGAGGGATTGAACATGGAATTTTAGCAAGTAAGCAACGAATAGGGATTGAACTTGGAATTTTAGCAAGTAAGCAACGAATAGGGATTGAACATGGAATTTTAGCAATTAAGCAACGAATAAGGATTGAACATGGAATTTTAGCAAGTAAGCAACGAATAGGGATTGAACATTGAATTTTAGCAAGTAAGCAACCAATTGGGATATAACATTCGTTTTTGGCTAGTAAGCAACCAATAGGGATATAACATCTGTTTTTGGCTAGTTAGCAAGCAATAGGGATTTAACATGAGATTTTAGCGAGTGAGCAACCAATAGGGATATAACATCTGTTTTTGGCTAGTAAGCAACCAATAGGGATTTAACATGAGATTTTGGCAAGTAAGCAATCAATAGGGATTTAACATGAGTTTTTGGCAAGTGAGCAATCTAAAGGGATTTGAGATCTGTTTTTGGCCAGTTTAACCAGTTAACCCTTGGGGATTTAAAATACAATTTAAACGATGAGGCAAAGTACTATAGGGCACCTAATCTAAGTTATTTCAAGATTGTTGCTGCGAATTATGAAAAACGAAAAGATTTTAATTGGAAAGCGGAAAAGGCAATGTTGACAAACTAACAAACTCCCGCGCAATGTTAAAAAAATATTTTTAAAAAATTGAAATCGGTGGGGGGGCTTGTTATAAATAATAAGACAAACACAAATTTTACAGTTCAACTGACAGGAAATTATGAGAATTTTGAATGATTTGTTGAACATTTTAAAAAATGCTCCTAAAGCTCTTCCTGGGCCCGTTCACCCGGCCACAAAATTTTTTCGGATGAGAAAACAGAATGGATTTACGAGACAAAAGAACACAATGTTTAATCGGAATTCCAACCCACAAAGACTATCCAAACGAAGTCGGGAACAAAAAAGGCCAAATATAACCACGTGGTCATGCAACATTTATTCTACTATCACAGGAAAAAATGTGTGCAACAACTTATGAATACAGCAAATGAGAAAAACTGCACAATACCAATTTCATATCTAACTGCATCCTTTAAAAATCGATGGCAAGTGGTCATCAACAATATTATGTCGTTCTATTTTTCCCCATCGGCATCTGAACAACAAATTGCAGACCAGAATTTTACAGACGAAATAACTATTGAAGATGTTGCGTGTTCCCTTAAACCAATGAAAAAAGACACTTCTCCTGGTCCAGATCGTGTTCGGTTCTCGGTATTAAAAAGCGTGAAGTGCGAATTCGCTATTGCCAAGCTTTCGACTGCTATCCTCCGTTTTCATCATATCCCTAAATCTCTCCAAGAAGCAGGACTGTTCGTAAATACAAAAAAGGAGACCCTAAAGAAACGAAAAATTGGCGTCCAATTTCAATATGTTCTGTAGCACGAAGAGTTTTTCAAAGAATTTTGGAGCGCAAAATGAGACAGTTAATCACACTGAACGAAAATCAACGTGGCTTCACGTCCTCTTCAGGCACTTTTATCAACTGATGGAGTTTCCAAGAATGCAAAACAAGAAAATAAAACAACATGTGTAGATATTGTCCAAGCATATGATCATGTTGGTCATCTTCACCTCCAAAAATGTCTGGAATCCATACCTTTCCATCCATACTTAAAAATTGTGTAATCAGCCTCACAAAAGAAAACTATATACGAAAATTCAAACAAGAACTGGTGTCACCAAAGAAATCAATTTTCTGCGTGGAGTTTTCCAAGGAACTCCGTTATCACCCCTTAAACCAGTTATCGGAGCCCAACATAGTGGAAAAATTTGGTTATGAAATGAGTCCCCATCTGTCTAAGTTATCTTTGGCAGCTTTTGCAGATGATACAACCACAATAGCCGCTGGGAAGTTTGAAGCTGTGCAATTGATAGAAATGGCAAGAACATCTTTTTGGCGATTGGGACTTGACATAAGTATATCAAAATCCACAAGTTTATACATAGAACACGGAAAACACAAAGTGGAGCCACTTGTTTTATCTAATGGAGATCAAATATCATCTCTTCAAGAACAAGTAAAATACTATATATAACAAGTCTCAAAAATAACCATTTAATTAGAAAAGTTGCAAACTCGCTGCGATTATGAGAGTTTATTTTGATTTCCGACACTGTATTACCGAGAAGTGCAATAGACTCTGTGAAAAAAAAACTTAGCTAAAATACTTGGGTGTCGAATTTAAAGATGAAAACAAAATGTTGAAGCAAATTCACAACGATCTTGAATTTTGCGGTCTAGCCTTGTTTCACGCCCGGAACAGAAAATTAAAATTTTAAATGAATATTGATGACCCAAAGTTGTCTATATTTTTCAAAATGCCCTAACTGGAAAGCTAAATAACATTTTCCTTAGAAATTTAGATTTGATGATTCAGAGTGCAGCTAAAGAAATGCTTGGACTACCCTCGGACACCCCTAATAGCATGCTATATTTTTCAAATAATCTAAAAGGACTTGGACTACCAAAAGCGCGATGGGAAGCTTTTCTGCAGAATTATAATTCCATTTTAATCTTGATGCGAGTTAATAATGAGCATATAAAACACACACAGACGTTGGAGGAAGACATCAAGTTTTGCTTAAAATCTCTCTCTATTCCCGAGGAAAAACTTGGTGAGAATCCATCTTCTCGTAAATTAAGAAAAAATTTGAAAGAAACGGAAATCAAAACTTGGTGCAACTTGCCGCAGAAAGAAATAGGAGTCCAGCTATTCCAAGAAGTAACGTATGTTAATAATTGGGTTGCTAATCATAACGATATTTCCTCCTCAGAATGGGTGGCAGCTATGAAAATGAATGGAAATGTAGCCCCCGTGAGAGGTGTCCCTGGGAGAAGTCAAGACGGATCCCGCTGCAGCGAGTATGAAACTCTCCTCCATGTTTTAGGCTTCTGTTCCAAGGGATATGTGTTGAGGATTACTAGACACAATCAAAGCTTGATTGCCGAAAGTCTTCGCAAGATGGTTTTTACTGTGGTGGAAGAAATGATTTGCAACGCAACTAACGGATCGATAAGACGATTCTACATTTAGGCACTGGATAAGAATACCCACCTTTACTGTAGTGGACCCCACAGTAAGATTTGAAATGAATGTACAACAGGCGGATGAATTCAACAAAGAAAAACAATCAATATATGAACTCTGTATTCCAGACATGATAATAAAATTCAAACTTAGGAATGTAAAAGTTATTGGACTTTTTATCTGAGCAAGGGGAACAATAACCAAATTTTTCGTCAAAGAAGTTTTTAGATTACCCAAGAGCTTATCGGAAGAAATTGCCATCATCTTAATGCTCCAAATCTATAATTAGTGTTCCGACAACTATAGTTTATTTAGACATATTAATTACCTGAATACTGACAATGTAAGTCCGAAATGCGTTCGTGAGCAATTTTCTTGAAAACAGACTTGAAGTCTTCCTTATACCTTCTAGTATATGCCTACAAAATATTGTGATCCGATGCGGTCGTTGAGCTTCACAATAACAAAATTCGTAAAAAAAAATTTAACATGGAGTTAAATGGGAGAAAAAAAGTAGTAAGGGTCTGTCTTCACTGAATTTTTACATGTTATTTCCCGTATGAAAAATCGAAAAATGTGTAACGTATTTTCTACGCTAATACCAAAATCCAGTATGTCAGTAAATCTAGTCTGTTCATTGATCGAAAATTTATGCAAAGTTTAACTACTATGCTCTGCCAGGGAAGAAATTAGATGATGAAAATAAATAGGAAGCTATAACAACAGAATAAACAATGTCGACACCAACTACACTCATGAAGGTAATATGTTACCGCGGATAGATACAGCTTGAGTACAATTCCTAGCCCGTCGACTATATTGACACTTATGACCTGCACACTCAGTGAAAACCTAACCGATAATAGCATTAGTCGGGTAACCAACCTTCCGCAAAATAGTTAGTTAGCCGGGTATCCAGCCAAAATAACCTTGCCGGTATTAAGCGGTAAAGTGCAGGGAGGAAAGCCTTTTCCGCAACAATGGTGGATCCAAATATGCGGCCCAGCACACTCACTTGTTGTTTGTTCGGAAGCCAAACAAACATTACCGAGTGTGAGCCAAACTCTAGGTTATATACCCAGATGCGGACGTTGTAGCATTCTGCTAGTCTTATGTCTGGAGTAACTTATTGCGTACTACTACCGATCGGCGTTCACATCTTGCATGCGGCCTAAACTCTTTTTTGTGTCTACTCTCTTTTTTAGCTTTTCATATCTATCCACCATAAATGGACTTCGATTTTGGGCCCAATTTTTCTGGATTCTTTGTTCGACTGTTACTGACAAACGAAAGAGCATCGGATGGGAATATTTCAGGTGCATATACTAGAGGGTCTAAGGAAGACTTAGAAAGTGTTTTCAAGAAAATTTCTTACGAACATACTTCGGACTTACATTGTGAGTCGTTAAGGCTATCACAAATATGTTTCAGTGCTGAATAAATCAGTCAACCCACCTTATTTACTCATTTAAAACCATGGAAGGTTTCGTTTGCGGTCATTAGGTTTTATTCTAATAACAATTATTTTGTAATTATATTAAGTAATTGTTTTTGTCATAATTCGTAATTTTCTAATTTAAATTTATCACCTAAACTTCAAATCTCTGACTGCAACTCTCTGACTTCAACCCTTTTTCTGCAACACTGTGGGTTGAGCCAAACTCAACAAATTTGGTGTTGCAAAAAATTGCAAACTAAACCTAAATTTAGGACTAATTATTTTAATTAACGATAACAACTAACTAATTACTATATTTAACTGTTCAATAGCAATGAAAATAAATTTAATAACCGCAATGCTTCACTGTCTATCAGTTGCCATTAGAACAGCAATAAAATGATGATTTTAATTAAAATGAAATTTCCTCATTCTCTCTGCAGAGCTTGACCTGTGAGGTTGTGCTTCTGTTGGTGTCTTAGAACTTGCTACCCTACTCTCAAAGTCTGTACCTAACTTTGGTTGTGCATACGGGAAAAATATAAAGGTATTGTCGTCACGCATACCATACGCAGGGTTAGGTAAATCTTTAAAGGAAGTAAAACAGGGAGCGAAACTTCGGGGGATCTTAAGAAGACGGATAAAATCAAACTCGCTTATTGTGTCAGCGAAGTCCTATACTACATTCAGAATGGACTCAATACAATGACAAGAACAGATGTCATCAATGTCTGCAAAAATTTCTACAGTGAAGATGAAATTGAATTTGTAAAAAAACTTGCACTGGAATTGTTGTGGAGAATATTTGGAACGTATTAAAAAGCAAGTGACTGATGAAACAATGTAGAGGATGTTTATGATGGATTTAAAAAATTAGACCTGAATGTGTGTGTGATTTGCTGCTGTTAATGCGGCTAAAGTTTACTGCTAATTTCTATGATATGACTGCATTTAGTAACGATATTTAAGAGGTTAAAATGTCTAGTGAAGTTGTTCTTCAAATGAGAGAGGAGGTCATAGCTGTTAAGAAAGATATAGAGGCAATTAAAGGTATCAATGCTAGTGAGAATACAAAGGGCTCTAAAAGTCATGCGCCATTTGTTAATAATCAAGCGAGTGCTAAAAGCAGTGTATCATACCAAAAAAAAGGTCGTGAGTCTGAAACTGAAACAGAATGGAGAGCAGTTGAGCCCAAAAGAGTTTAGGAAAAGTGAATCAAGTACTTTAAAATCCGTGCGGTTAAAAAATTTAGACTTCTCTATGTGACTAGGCTTGATCCTGCTACCACTGAGGAAGATATTATAGTTTATATGAAAGACAAACAGACTTGTGTCGAAAAAGTAGAAAAACTCAATGCCAGATATGACACGTATGCGTTGATGCGTTGATTAATTTTTCTTTGTTTATTTATGAAATTATTCGTTCATCAACCAAATTAATGCTATATGAATTGGCTGCGCGCGACCGTGCTGGAATTTGCAGTGTTTTTCTATGACACACGTATGCACGAAATCCGAAGTACTAAAAAGTTAGTACCCAGCAATCTACATACGTGAGCCAGGGTTCCCCATATAGAGAGATAGGAGGTCGGGGGCATTGGTACGCAGTTTGATACTGCAACTGTTAATGAAGCAATTAGTAAGCTGGGTTTTAAAAAATCGAGAGAGCTTGATGGCATTCGAGCTGAAAACTCTAAGTATGCTGTTTAATCTGTTATAATTGTACCCACTTCTATTTTAAACAGCATGAATGGACATTCTTTTGCGCCAGCTAGTTTCATGGATGTAAGAATCACACCAATTTTAGAGAAAAATGGACTCAGGGTAACGAATAGCAACAACTATCGGCCAATTGCTATTGCTACTACTAGCTCAAAAATTGTAGAGCATGCTATTTTAGCTACGTTTGACAAACAGTTAAGTACCGGCTTTTGGCAGTATGGGTACAAAATAGAGTAAGGCACAGAAATGGCAGTATTTTCTTTGAAACAGGTTATCAGCCATTATAACTACAACGACACAAATGTCTGTGCTGCAATCTTGAATGCCTGCCTTTCGATAATGTACTCCATGCTAAACTGTGCAATAAACTGCTAGTTAGGGGAATTGATAGGAACGTTGTGCGTTTTTTCTATTTTTGGTGCAAAAGCCAGAATTTTGTTATATAATGGGGCAATAGTTATTGTCTGCCTTTCAAGACGCAAAAATCAGTACGCCAGGGGGGTGTTTTGTCTCCTGTCTTTTTCAACCTTTACACTGATAATTTAGGTATGCAATCAGTAGTCTTGGACTACATTGTAAGACAGCGAATACTTCTGCAAACTTTTTTTTTCTATGCTGGTGACATCTGCCTGCTAGCGCCATCTATATACAGCCTGCAGCTCTTGATTAACCAGTGTCATCTTCTTGCGCTGTCCCATAATCTGACATTTAATGCACAAAAGACAGTCCGTATGAAGTTTTCTGTTGATAATCATGACAGCAGTGTGCCAACTGTGTTGCTTGAAGGTAACATTATTAACTGGATAAACAGCTTCAAATATTTAGGTTATACGATTTCTAATGGTGTTAAGAATTTTGATAAGTGTGAATTAGAGATAAGGGGAAATGAGCTTCGAAAATGGGCGAACATGTTGAATTCTAAATTCAGCAAAGCCCTATACTCGATAAAAAAGTACTTGTTTGATACTTTTCTAGGCGGTATCTACTGTATTGCCTTGTAGACACCAGCATCTAATAAAGACCTCAACAAAGTAAGAGTAGTTTATAATGATTGTCTAAGGTTATTTTTTTAATTTCGACGTGGAGATAGTGTTTCAGATTTCTGTTAAAATCATGCCATATCTAGTTTTGATGTTATGAGAAGAAAGTGGTGCTTTTCATCATTGAATAGGGTTAAGTAGCAATATCTTAGTTTGAGACATAAGAAATAGTAAGTGTTGTAAGCAAAATGCTATGGTAAAAGCTTGGTTCAAAGTTTTGTGTACAGATGATCATCATGTTGTAGATCTACTCAATTTCTTGTATTCGTGAGAACACTATGATTTTACTACTTTTTTCTTATGCTTATCTGACTATGTTTTTGTAATCTATGAACCATGAAGTCTGCAATAAACACTCATATATATATATATATATATATATAAATTAATTGCAAATAAAAAGGGTAATTACCACTACTTAACTATACATCATTGGCAATTAAAACAGGAATTAATTATTTTAGCTTACAATTAATTTTCATACAGTATAAAACACTCTGAGCTCAACATTCTGGCTTCAAAATTCTGGGCTTAACATTTTGGCCTCAACATTCAGGGCTCAACATTCTGGTTTCAACATTCTGCGTTCGACAATTTGAGCTCAACATTCTGGGCTCAAAATTCTGGCCTCAATATTATGGCCTCAACATTATGGCCGCAACGTTCCGACCTCAACATTATGGACTCAACAATCCGGCCTCAATATTATGGACTAAACATTCTGACCTCAACATTCTTGTTGAGATATGTTTTGAGAGTTATAGAATGATCAAGATGACACCTGTACTTCGGTGGGAATGATTGCTAGCAGTAGTCAATTAAATCTTGGTTTAATCTAACATTTATTAACTCTAATTTATTGAAAAATTACATACAGAATGCTTACTGTATGGCTGCTAGACGAAGAGTGTGATCACAGTGATGGTGATCACATAATATTCATTTTACACAATTCATTCTACCCTATTTGCTACTGGCGTGCAGTTAAAACATTTAAATAATTTATTTCCATTGCTGTGCGCCTGACATATCGTAACAATTCTGGGCTCAACAGTCTGGGCTAACTATGAAACAACGGACCGTATCTACCGTATTCATATCAACATGAAAAAAAGACAACATCTACCGTATCCATATTCCATAACAAGGTGAATTAAAATAGCAATACATAGTCAATTATAGTATGTTATCCTATTTTTTAACCTATTAGTGAATATGTGGAGTAAAAGGAAGATTAGCTGATCACAATTGAATAATTGTAACGCTTTGTAAGATAATTTTCAGAGTCATTTGATTTTAGTAATAAATGCATGTGGATTTTGAGGATTGTCTGAATAATTACTAACACGAATGGGCTCAGACTTCGCGAGTAATTATTGACAATTTGTTGATTCAAATCTTTCGTGATTTTGTGATCTTAAAGACTTGTTCAAATTGCTGAACTTTAATTGCAATGAACAGGTCAACTATAAAAAATTAGGCGTTTTTTTTCCAACCCTGATTTAGCTGATACTTCTTAAGCTTTCTACTTTTTGAATCTGAACCTAAAATTTTCTGAATAAATTCGCGAACGAATCATTTTAAATCAAATAAAAAGTTTAAGAAAAGTAAAAATTAAACCACTCCCACTTTTTGTGAAAAATACTTTATCGGCTTTGCTTGTGAAAAATGGATTTTTTTCCTATAATCAATGTCGAAAATAACAAATAGTTAGTAATAACAAATAGTTTTAACAATGCATCGCAATGCAAGTATGAAGTTAGTAGGTCAACTTAAGTGTTTATCACTACCAGTATTTGCAAATTTTTTGTATCAGTAAACAAACTTTCAAATAAAACGAGGTGAATAGGTATGAAGATAACATTTTTTTAGAACTGAACACATCCTTCATATCGCAATTTAAAATGTCAATATACTGTGCTTATCTAAACAGTTGAAAACACTCTAACAAAAGTATGTTAAAATGCGAAAGAGGAAAAAAAAATACCAGAAGATCGAAATGGCTATAGCTTACAAGTTTGCTTTTTCGCTAATATTATCATTCGGCTCGAGTCCGAATCACTTTTTACAAGAAAATTGTTTGGAATTACTAATAATTAACATTTGAATATTTAAGTGATATTTTGATACGCAATGGTTGTCAACAGTAGTTTATAAAGTTTGCTCGATTATCTTGTCAAATTGTAGAAGTCTACGAAAAAAAAAATTCTTCTTTTGATCAGCATAATTTGCATTCCTCAGCTTCATAAATAGGAGCTTGACAGCAGTGGAACCTGTGAAGTAAAATCTGTGTCAAACATGAATCAAAGTACAATTTAATCACAATCCCACGCTATCACCAAATATTATACTGTCCGTTTCCGAATTGAAAGCAAACTACCCTGTGTTATTTAACGAACCAGGTTTAATGGCCAAATGCTGAGATGATAGCAGTAGAAACAAAAAATGCTATGTCAACCAAATTAGTTTTTTAAAACTTTTCGGTTAATTTATTTTCATTTTTTATTTGTTCGGTTCTCCGCACGTAACCAAGATTACCATGTAAACTGACCAGCAAACCTATATAATGACTTTTTTTAAGTGGACAGTTATTACCAACATTAAAATTTAAATCAACTAGCTGCTTATCACACTTAATGTACTAGATTCCAGATTAACAAGATCCTATGAATATCTACCAGCTTAATACAGTAGCCGCACTTACTACTCCATGGCAATAAAAATGGCGTGAATCATTCCTGGTATGCATGCTAGCATAGTGAGCACAATATTAATTAATAACTCTGTTCCACATCCCTTGTGAAAACAAACAAACAAAGGAGGGAAAATGATTGCTAGAATCAATTTACCAATACTTGCGCAGTCTAAACCCATATTTTCTTGAAAAAACTTGGCTCAAAACTGTTTGCTTGTTTGACCACTACACATCAATTTATCAAAATCGTTCCAAAATCAGGACTAACTTATTTCAGTTTCATCAAAATGCTTATATGCATGTAAAACGTGGTTGGTTAAGCAAATGTTTCTTTGATAAGAAATTATCCACAACTGAGTATCTAATCTGCGTCACTGCTGCTGCAATGAATTCTGTACTGATTATAATGGGCTGAAGAAACCTCAATGATACCACATGTTTCTGCAGGAAGTGAAATTGTTAACGAAAATCGCCTACAATACGCGGCCTGTGAAACCTGTGATTTGAAAAAAATCAAGAACTGCGACGCCGCAAAACTCAATTGTCTAGGCAGGAACTATATTGCAAGCTCCAATATCAAAATTTTTCCTTTCAATTGCGTTCTGTAGGATTAGAAGTTTAAATTGAATAAATCTGAACATTCATACTAAATTCATACTAAATGCTGAAACATTCCTAAATTTTAAAAACTCAAGTTTTGGTAATCGTAGCATAATAGTTATTTTTCTCTATGAATTAAGCTGTTTTGCTAAACGAAAAAATTAATTGCAAATTAAATTAAATCCTTTCACATAATGAACGGATCAAAAAAACATGTTATGCTCAAATTGCGCAAAAAGTACTGAAATGATTTGCATCGAAATAGGCTTAAACTGATCCTTATGTGCTTGCGGAGTGCCTTCGCCCTTGGGTCTTAAGCCGTAAAACGCTTAGTTAACGAGATAGTTGACAATTAAGTTGGCCATTTTGGCATTTTAGGTCGCCATGCAAACGTAAACAACCAAGACTCCCTTAGAATTGAAATTTCTCCTATGTTAATTCCCATAAGGAAATCTCAAAATTGAATCTCAATTCAAACAATTTATCGGTTGGAAAGTCAGTGAATATTGATAGGCATCTAATAAGTAGACCCATACTTGATATAATGTAGACCTATTGAGTACATAGCCACAAGAACAATCTTAAACTATTAGGATTACACCACTAGAGCATATTTTAATTTTAATGATTTAAAAATTTATTAACCAGTAAAAAACCTTAATTTGCGCACGGGCAGCTAATGATTAATAAGTAGATAGCTAATTTTAACTGTTAATTGTATAATATGAACCCAAAGTTTTAAATGCTAATCAGTGTCGTATACACATTTAATATTTTTGCGCACCCAATAAACATTGTCGTACACCTATCAAACATTGACGCACACCCATTTAACATTTTTTTACGACCCCAACATTGTCTCGCACCTATTTAACATTGCCGCACACCTATTAAACTTTATTGCACACCTATTCAACATTGTCGCACAACTATTTAACACTGTCGCACACCTATTTAACACTGTCGCAAACCTATTTAACATTGTCTTACGACCCTCACATTGTCGCACAACGATATGACATCGTTGCACACCTTTGTAACATTTTCCTACAACCCTAACATTGTCGCACACCTCTATTTAACATTGTCTTACGACCCTCTCATTGTCGCACAACGATATGACATTGTTGCACACCTTTTTAACATTTTCCTACTACCCTAACATTGTCGCACACCTATTTAACATTGTCTTACGACCCTTAAATTGTCGCACACCTAAATAACAATGTCGCACACCTATTTAACATTAATGTATGACCTTCACATTGTCGCACATTTTTATGACATTGTCGCACACCTATCCAACATTGCAGCAAACCCATTTTACAAAGTAATCCTACTACCAGTTATTAAGGTAAGGTTACTCAAATGAACCGGAGTAACGGGATATCACGGTATTTAAGCAACAATTAAGATATTAATTAATTGCAAAAAATCACCGAGTTACTGGGTTATTCGGGTCTCTATTTCATAAAACTTTAAACAGTTGTCAAAGTAACATGTTATGGCAATTTCACGAATTTTTTAAAAATTCCGTTAATTATATCCCCATGACAGCAAGAAACATCACATTTACAGAACAGTTTTGGAATATTTATGGGTTTGGGTTCATAAAAAAATATTAATATACCAAATAATTAAAATATCTGATTTTGGCACTTGAAAAAAAGTTCCCTGTGAAGTAGCTAAATTTTTAATTTCTAATCAAAGTTTTTCAGCATCGTGCAAACACTTAACGTGTTTACAATGTTACAAGCTGAGTCCCCGCTGACTTACTCTATAGTTTTGGTTGTCAATTAATTTGTGAAAACTATACAAGGTTTTTTTGAAACACCGGTCATAATAATGGCCTGTCAGCTGTCACTCTGTCAACTGGAAAAAGTCTTATGAAATATTGCCCAGGCGTTCGTGAATGCCTTTTTTGTGTCGCTTACTGATATTACGTTACCCTATTGCCGGTTATTTTGTCGCATCCTTAATTAGCGCTTTCTTATCCCAAGTTAGTAAGTCGTACAAATGCTAAAAATTAAGCCAAAAATGCATGTAAGCGAATAAAAAATTTAGCGTTTATTTTATGGGTTCAACTTAGCAAAGGCGCTATACTCCCCTTGAGCAAAGCTCTGGCGCGGGAGTATAGCGAAGGGACAAATCATTTGAAAGATGCCAAATTCCTGAAAATTTGGCATCTCTGTGAAGTTCTCTCGTGGGATGGATTATTTTCTAGGGTATGCTGCAGACTTTGTCTGATCAATAGAAAAACTTATGTATGATAAAAAATATTGACCAAAACTAAATTTGATGAATCTTGACTCGAGTAAAAAGTACAGGAGCTAAAAAATGAACATAATCTTCAATGATAAAGTTGTTAGAGTTTTTATTCAAGTCTAACGATGAAAGGAAGGACGCAAAATAATTTTTTCATATGTATAAAATATGTAGTTATGCTATTAGGTTGTTACTTCAGTATTAAGTGACAACGCATAATCGAAGTATGCACCCAAGTATTAAAGACATTAGTCAAAATAGTAATGCATATTTAAAAAATGCATAAAAGAATTTGAAATATCAGTCTCATGGTTAAAATATGCATCCAAGAATTTGAAACATCACGTTTTAAATTTTCTCCTTTTGAGATTCTTTTTTTAAGCTCAGCTGGAATAAATAAGGTACATTCCATTTATTTCACAAATGACGCTGTTATGTTGGTACGTACACACATATGCACATAAGCACTTTTAAGACACAATTAATACATAGATGCCAGAGAAAACAAAGTCCATTATGACATTTATCTCTCCATGCAACAATTGGTGAGACTCTGCTTCTAACTTCTTTTAAAAAGCTGATTTCATATCTGAAATCACTCTTTTATGAGTCTGAATGAATTCATTTATTTCTGCATCAGCTCAAAGAAAATCACATATTATTACTTTAAAATACATTAACATGTGCAAGTTGCATTTTTTTATAATGTCCATGGCTTTGATTTGGATGAAAGAGAAATGCTTGTGCTCGACTAAAAACAGGATTAGAAACTTACAAAAAGGAATGTGAAGATTTTTTATGTGTTTTTGTTTGTGTCGCTTTTTGGTCGTTCTAATTGTGTTTGCAATTCAGAAGCCTTTCACAAAAAGGAAATTTTGGAATTTACCTAACTCAACTCATTTTTTAACTGATTAATGATGGGAAACTGCTCTTTCAATCTTTTTGATGCCGTATTGACCTCTATATTGTCGTCGAAATTTTTATAGTTGAGTGTATTTTTATGCACGCGAAAGGCAAAACCTAAGCATGGACAAATAATTTTAATGCTTTGTTATCCTAATTGTAAGTATACTTTCATTATGCACGCAGTCATGAAATACTGAAGTAACAACCTAATAGCATAGCTACATATTTTATACATATAAAAAATTATTTTGCGTCCTTCCTTTCATCGGTAGACCTAAATAAAAACTCTAAAAACTTTATCAGTAAAGATTATATTCATTTTTCAGCTCCTGTACTTTTTACTCGAACAAGATTCATCAAATTTAGTTTTGGTCAATATTTTTTATCATACATAAGTTTTTCTATTGATCAGACGATGTCTGCAGCATACACTTGAAAATAATCCATCCCACGAGATAACTTCACAGAGATGCCAAATTTTCAGGAATTTGGCATCTTTCAAATGATTTGTCCCTTCTCTATACTCCCGCGCCAGAGCTTTGCTCAATGGGAGTATAGCGCCTTCGCTAGGTTCAACTGATGTGATATTATTTTGTTAGTCGCCGTGCGTAGAACGGGCCTTTTCACTGGTTAAAATTAATCACATGTTAATGTTATAAAAATAATAGCCGGGCCCACTGGCCTTTAGCCAGATTCACTTTAACGAGCAAAATTTCAAACCTGCAAAATTTTTAATGATGCACAAATTTTTTGAGGTATGCCAAGTTTCTAGAATGTGATAAACAAAATTGT
>Ga0210040_10003898_pt1 | contig 19858 bp, 8 predicted proteins | sample CryGeyCG12114_NA_FD_185462 | JGI IMG/M metagenome (GOLD analysis project Ga0210040, IMG submission 185462) | Groundwater microbial communities from aquifer - Crystal Geyser CG19_WC_8/21/14_NA (SPAdes) (version 2) | ecosystem: Environmental > Aquatic > Deep subsurface > Groundwater | place: USA... | reverse complement strand
ACCTCACTAGCGCGCAGGATGTCATCTTCCTTGACGAGGACTGGAATCCGCAGATCACCCTCCAGGCAGAAGCTCGCGCACACCGCATTGGGCAGACAAAGAAGGTCACGATCTACAAGCTCTGCACGCAAGGCACCGTTGAGGAACAGATGATGGGACGTATTCGAAAGAAGCTCTACCTTTCTGCAAAGATCACTGAGTCAATGCGCAACATTCACAGCGAGAACGCGGTGGCTAAGACCAAAGCAAAGGCTGTGGGTCGTCCGTCGCTTGCCGACGATATGCCGCAGATGGATACGGGACAGCTAAAGACCCTCATTCGTCGCGGAGCACAGACTTTGTCGCACCCAGACATTGATGCGACCGAGATGGTCTCCTGGGATCTCGAGACGATGATGGAGAAGTGTCGGGATAAGCCCGCCGACGTCGCAAGCGAGGTCATCCATTCCGACGCCGACGAAGAGAAGTGGCTTTCCGTCATGGAGCGAGTGGAGTGCGCCGTGTTCGACGGCAAGCGCTACCAGAAACAGCTTGATAGCAAGGCCGCCGCAGCATCAGCCAATATCCTACCGGATTCCATCACCCGCGAGGACCGCCGCAAGGGCAAGAACACCACCGTGATGATCGACGGCTTCGCTATCAACAAGGACTCAATGAACTGCGGTGCTTGGGAGGCCGTGCCCACAATGGCTGGCAAAGACCCTCGCCTCGCTGAGCCCGTTCGCGAGAAGCGCCGCGAACTCAACCATGAAAACCGCTGCCTAGCTTGTTTCGAGGGCGAAGACGCGGGCCACATGGTCGAGTGCCGTAGCTGCCCTCGTGACTACCACTACGACTGCCTCGAGCCCGAATATAAAGCCAAAGTGAAGGGCTTTAGTGGTTTCTTCTGCTCCCAGCACACCTGCTGCGACTGCGGCAAGAACACGACCGACGCCGGCGGCCTCATCTACCGCTGCCGCTGGTGCCCACAGGGCTTCTGCGAGGATTGCCTCGACTGGGACAAGGCGGAGCTCATCGGCACCAACCTCCCCGAGTTCGAGCTTCTCGGTGAAGAGCCAACGCATGGAGGCTTCTACGTCAAGTGTCCGACGTGCGTCATCATGGCCGAAGACCACGAGGAGCAGCGCGAGTGGGTCAAGGGCATGGAGGCAGATTACAAGAAGCAGCACGATATATGGCGCGAGGACCGCGAACAGACGCAGCGCCAACTTGAGTACCGTGACAAGAAGGCTGCAGATACATCCAGCACTATCTCAAACGGTCACTTGCCTCTTCTCATCGACGACGACGATGTTCCCTCCCCTCCCGCCCTCACGGATACGTCGCTCCCCACGCCTGCACTGACTGGCTCCCGCGTCAGCACACCCAAGTACATGGAGCCGCCGCAGAACAAGAAGGCGGGCAAGAGGGTCAGTGACGGCGATGCGTTTGGCGAGACGAGGCTGGAGAAGAAGGCGAGGCTGGATGCGGGCGTGTGGAATGTTGGGAGTGATCCGCTTATGAGGGGGTTTGAGTGAGAAGGGGAGGACCTGAAAATGGGCGAACATGTGGAGGGTATGACGAACAAGCGGTATCAGAATCTGGCTGGTATTGGGCTGGCATGGAATGGATGGCATGGCTGGTTAGGGATTTGAGAAGTAAGGATATACCCCTTTTTCTGAGCGCGTTTCGGCGCCGTTATATGTCGTTGGGACGTATGGATTGGCTTGGGAGGCTCGCTGTGAGCTTAGCGGCGCATCAGGAGACTCTGTGGTCTAGGGATACGTAGCGCTTGTATGCGCTCATACGCTCAGATCTGAAATGAGCATTTTGAAAAACGTTCATGTCTACTTTGCACTGTGTTGGTTGGGTATCTTCGTCTTCCTATCTGTCTTCACTCCGCCCAATTCTCATGCTTTCTCACCACCCTTCTCCGTCTGCGCACCTTCTTCCTCCTCTTCTTCATCACAATGCATACTCTCCGCCCACCCAATCCACTCCCTCACACCCCTCACATACCCGTCTTTCTCCTCGTCCACTTTGCCACCGTGTTCCCACACCACGATGCTGTCGAAGGAACCGATTTGTTCTGCGATTTTGATGTCTTCGGTTTCTACTTCCATCTCTTCTCCATCTTCATCTTGGTCTTCGATGTCTTGTGGTTCAACGGGGTGTTGTGACGGCTGGGTGGTTGGAACCGATTTGTCCGTAACGTTGAGTATTGCGCCAGTGTAGTTTGAGGGCAGGGCGATGGGTGTGCCGTGCAGGTGGCGGCCGCGGAAGTAGGCGTGTTGAGTTCCTGTGGGTGGTGGGTCAGCATTGGGCTTCCTGCTTCACTCAACTTCCCCGTCGCAGAAAACGCAAGGGAGTTAAACATTGATGTGTGCATTACCTTTGTCGTCTGTCTCGGGCTTCCAGTACCGCTCCGTGTCGTTGATGGGGCCGTTGTGGTTTATGCGTGCGGGGAGGAGGTTTGGCGTGCAGGATTGGGGGTTGGTGGGGTGGATGGATAGCATTGTGGTAATGCTTATTATGAAGTCGGGTGTTGTGACAGGTGTTGGACGAGAATATGTGTAGCTTCTCGATAGCGATTATCGGACTTTGTAGAGAGATGAACGAGGTGAGGTCTTCATCCGAGATGGTATTCACGTTGAGCCTCAAATGACGCTGCAATAGCTGGTTCGGTATAAAAAGGCTTTAAATGTGCTTGCGACGCTTTGATTGCAATTGTTAGTGGAGGATTAGGCGTGAGTGAGAGTGGTTTCTGGGTTGACGCGACGCGCCAAAAGCGCGTTTCCGCGGCCGCACGGTTGCTTGTGCTATTTGGGGCACTATGACGAAGCAACTTTGCATGTGCTGGGAAACATCACCGAGCCTGATCAGACTTCATCTTCTTCTCTTCACAGCATTTGCACCGTCTTCGAGGACTGCGACATGTCTTCTGTGATGAATTCGCCATCCCGAAGCATGGCCGCCGTCTTCGGTCCCACACTAAAGTGTACGCTCTCGGACCGCTCGCAACGCACCAGCTTCCCTATCATTTGTAACGACCGAATCCATGCGTAACGGCCGTACATTTCTAGAAAGTCGCGAAATCGAATTAGAGCCATCAGCGCCGTTCATTCAAGAGTTGTTTGAAATCGAGGAGGTTACAAAATCAGAAATAAATCGAGATGCTTAAGACATGTACCTGAACCCTTGCATGGAGCTACAAACTTAACTCCACCCAGTTACGGAAGCTTTGGTATCTGAGAATGGGGACTGTAGGAACTTCTAGCAGCCATTAGGGTGCAACATGTCCCTGCTTCACCCTCTGGATCCTTGAAAGGACTACGATCTGTCAGAACGTGCTACCAGCCAAAGACAGCCGAGCAGAACGATGACTCGGCGATTTATCCTCAAGATAGCATCGACAGAATCAACTTCATCGCTTGCTCGAACGGGCAAAGTAAGCTCGTTCTTCCACACGCATCGGATACTCGAACAGGCGAAATAAGGCTCGCACTTACATATGCGACACGGATCTATCTGTGACGACGCAAGAAACCCACCGCTTCGGCTCTCGCGCATTCCGTGACCATGGCCAGGCCTGCGCGTGGAAAATTAACTTCGCCGAGTAGATGCAGTCTGCTCTCCCGTAGAACTTGTCTCAGACGCGTAGTGCACCCCTCCTTGCTGATACTTCTTCTCGAGCAACCATAGTATTCGAGCTGTGCTCACGTGCCAATTGAACCGACACAAGCCACCGGTTGACATCTATCGCACAGATACTGTGAGGCGTTCACTTCGCTTCGGTAGCCGTGGCAGTCAGATGACTTTATCCGCCGCTACATCTTCCCCGGTGGCCATCTCCCTGCAGTCTCCGAGCTCGTCAGCTCCATCCAAACAGCCCCCGGTGGCTCTCTCGTCGTTGACAGCAGCGAGAACATTGGGCCAGACTACGCGAAGGCATTGCGTCTATGGCGGCAGTCGTTTTCTCAGAACTGGGATCGCAAGATCAAGCCACAACTTATCAAGGAGAAGCAAGGCGAGGATATGGACGACGAGGGTGCGGAGACTTTTAAGAGGAAGGGGGATTACTACTTCAGGTACTCGGAAGCAGGGTTTTCGACGAAGACGCTGGGCGATGTGATCATTACAGTTGGAAGGGAAGGCGCGCTACAAACGATGCAAGATGTGCCGTTGTAGGAATTAGAGCGAGGACTGCAAGACAAGGCACTGCTAGATGATGTTTATGCCGAAAATATGGTATCGAAGCCCACTACTCAAGGGACCTGGACATCTACAGCCGGACCTTCAGCCCCCTCCATCTTCCCTCCCCTCAGTCCCTCACCTCAACTCCATCCCCACCCCACCCTTATCCACCACCACCAAATCCGCATACACAAACACATAATGCAACTCCCTCAACTCCTTCGGCACAGCTTGTTCCTCACCACCTGGGTTCCCGCCCCTTGAATGCTCCTGATGATACGGATCCTGCTCCTCAGCCTCTGCATGCTCTGTCCACAGCCCGCGCACCTCGCTCACCCACGCCTGCGCCGCGGATGCGTCGGTGCCGACGGGCAGGTGTATGTGCGCCGTGTTGTTGAATTCTGGGCGCACGCCGTTGGTTAGGGTGCGCGGGGGTTCGTCGTTGTATGTGAGTGTGATGTGGGCGGTGGGGTGGGAGACTTTGTGGGTTAGTGGTGGGATGATTAGGGATGGTAAAGGTTGAAATGGGAGGTAGGAGGGGGAAGAGTTACATTTGTTTCGGTAGGATGTTGTTAGTGCGTTTGCGAGGGCGACGCGTTGGTCGAAGGATATGCGGAAGAAGTGGTGGATTTGGATGTGGGCCATTTTCGGGAATGAGATGTTGGGGCTTCTTGAGATTGGAAGGGTTGTATGTTTGTGGGTTTGGTCCTGTGTGTGTGTGTGCGAGAGATAGGGTGGTACATATATATCGAGGCCAGAGCTGAAGATCGGCGGATACGTATGTCATGTCCTTGTCGATCTGAGCTGATCGAATGGGACCGTAGTGTGAATGTAATGTCATTCGATGCTGTGTGTAGTAGATCTCAGGGAAATGAGAAGTGTAGATGGAGCACTGCTGGTTGTTGTTCTTTTTTTTTCGGCAAGATAGAAAAATACAGTAGTTATCTCACTACACCATCTTCCCATACCGATACTTCATCCACTCTCTCCTCTCCCTCAACATCCTCCGATCAGCACTCTCCTCATACCCCTCTGGATCCTGCAGCTTCCCCTGTGCGAAAACCGCAGCAACATCTTCGTATACATGGACATGGTGCAAGCCGCTCTCGTCGCTTATATCTGCCTGCTCGGACCCTACATGCTCGCTCTAGACCTCCAGGAGCTCTGTCGCCCAATCCTCGATGTAGCGTTAGCGCGAGTCGTCCTTGGGCCTATATGTCACATGCCAAGCTTGGCCTGTGCTCAGGCGTACTTAGCCCTTATCCTATCTATAGCTAGATCTTTAGAACTATATAATATTATAGAATTACACCTCTTATATAATAGTTATAGTAGCTAAGAGTTATTTCTTTCTTATATTCTTCTAATAAGCTTAGTACTACCTACTTATATTTACGTAACTAGTAAATTAGTATATCTTTTAGCTCTATACTACTAGAAATAAACGTAACTATAAAACTCTTATATAGACGCGCTTAAGATTAAGAACTAAATACTTTATATACTACTAACTTAGTATAGCTTATTACTTAAAGTATATATATAGTAAGATACTCTTAAGTAGTAAATTATAGCTCTACTTTAGACTCTTTACTTAAAATATACTACTATATATAAATATTATAATAATATAACTACTAGCTTTTAGATAAGATATAGGAACTCCTATAAGGCGCGATGTATAGAAATTATAGTAGTAATATATAGTAGTAATATACGTATATACTATAATATATAACTTCTTTATTTAGTTAAGTAAAAGTTCTTATATATTAAGCGTATTATATACTTTACTAAATAGCTTACTACTACCTTTCTAGTATATAATAAAGCTTACTATAAAAGGTAAACTTTCTCTTTATTCTTTTATAACTACTTAAAACTTTAAGACCTATTAAAAGCTATACTATAAGATTAGATTATTAAGAGATATATACTTCTTTTAATATAGACCTAGTAAATAAATATACTACTAAGTAGTAAAAGCGTAACTACCTAAAGGCTAATAAGTATTTAACTTACTAATATATTACTTAGATACTTCTTCTACTATATACTAGTATAAATATACTATAGTTTTAGCTATATATCTATTCTATATAGTATACTTTACTAATATAGTAGGCTATAGAAGCACTATTATATAACTATAATTTAATAAATAGCTCTATACCTACTACTAACCTTAGATATACTAATAAGAAGTTTTCTTTCTTTTACTTAAGTACTAATAATAGGTTTAGACTCTACTTAAGAACTAAACTTTTATATATACTTACTTAATAAGCTCTAAACCTCTTAAGAGACACTATTATATAAGTATATAACCTTATTACTTTTACTAATAGTTCTACTTATAATAGCTCTTTTATTCTATAGCTTACTCTTTAATAAGCTTACTATATCTTTAAAACTTATAATACTCTTATACTTTTTAAAAGATAGCTATAAGTATTAGTAATACTCCTAGCTAGTAGAACCTAGCCTATACTTACTCTTTATAGACTTTCTTTTAAAGTAAATAATACGCTTAAATATCTATCTACCTAGTTAGTAAATATTAAAGAGCTATATACTACTTAGAAGAATATTAAAAGAGAAGTTAATATCTTTAATAAAGTTATAACTTAATTTACTCTCTTTAGTATTTTTTAAGACTAGTAATTTACTTAATAGCTAGCTACTCTATAGTAAGATTCTAAGTAAGATATATTAAGAGACTTAGCTATTATAATCTTAAATACTTTACCTATTAAAGCTTTACTATATCTATCTTCTCTATAAGCGTATAAGCTTCTAGTATTTTTACTAGTATAGAGATCTTTACTTTAGAATCCTTTTTATATCTTAGTACTAAGTCTAGAATATTAAAACTTTAAGCTAGTTAAAGATAACTTAAAAGATAAGATACTATTACTATTCTTTAATATATAAAGATTATAGTAACTTAAGAACTCTAGCTCTAATACTCTTACTATAGTTTTAAAATCTAAGTAACTATTACTAGTAGTATAAAATCTCTAGCTTACGTACTAAAAGAAGCGTAAAAGAAAGAAAAAGACTACTTAAACTTAGCTAGCTTTACTAATAAGACTTACCTTAAGATAACTCTACTAAGCTCTTAATATATAAGCTCCTCTACTAGATAACCTTCTATAGTTAGCTTAATAATTATTTTTATAAAAAAGACCTTTCTTAGTAAATCTTAGAGACTTAAACCCTAGAATATATAGAGCTATTTCTTTATAGCTTACTAAGTTACTAGTATACTAAAAGAATATAGAGCCTTAACTTACTCTTAACTTACTAAATAACTCTAACTTAGTTCTATTAGGTATCTTATTTATAAAAAGTAGTAGAATAAGATCTTACTAAGTTCTAAGCTTAAATTACTTTAGATAGAAGAATAAAGCCTACTATATATACGCTAAATTAGTTATAGATAATACTTTTTACTTTAGTTAAAAATTACGTATTAGATAGAGAAAAGAGTCCTAGAATATTATAGTAGACTAAAGATCTCTAAGAGAGCACTTATAGATATAGTTAATTACTAAATAAGAAATAAATAGTATCTTTACTAATTTTAAGTAAGAGATTAGTTCTTTAATTAAATAGTACTTAAGAGAAGCATAAACCTAGTAGCTTCTAATAATTTTGTATTTATAGACTAAGTATTCTTAACTAATATATATAAGTAGAGTAAATAGACTCTCTCTAAATAGCCTCTTATAGAATATTAAGAGTAATAAGATTAGTAATAACTCTTTAGTATATAGACGCTAGTAATATACTATACCTTAACTAATAACTTACTACTCTACTATATACTATCTTAGACTATATAATAACTTTAAAGTAGTATATAATAACTACTTTAGTAATATACCCTTCCTAAACGCTATAAACGCACTATTACTAACTACTAACCTAAACGTACTTAGCTATCTATATACCTTCTCTTAAAAATACTATAATAATAGACTACTACTATTATAGAGATTCTTATAGAGTAATAGAGTGCTTATACTAGTAGAGGCTAAAATTATAGATAATAATATAAAGATAAAAGCTATAGGAGGTTTACTTAAATTCTTACCTAATACTATTAGATTCTTTTAGCCTAATATACTAATATATAAGTACTTAGATAATATAAGTAAGATAGCTAGTAAGACCTATTATAAGAACGTCTAAGATTTTATTAATATAGTAAAGATTATAATAATAGTATAGATAATACTAGAGTATATAGTTTAAAATAACCTATATTAATACTTTAAGGGTAATATATAGCTATAGTATAACTCTAATCTTATACTTAAGAGAAAGCTTAAAGTTATTAGTAAATAAAGCCTTAACTATTAAGAGGAGAAGTTAGCGCTTTTTAGAGTATAGCCTTTAAAAGCTCTTTACTATCTATAGAAGGAGTACTTTACCTTTAAGAACTTTATAGAAGGATACTTACTAGCTAAATAGTTCTTTAAAGTAAAGTAACTATATTAAGATACTAGATATACTAGTAAGAATAATAATAATTATATAGCGTAAGCCTAGAATCTTCTTAATAACTACTATAAAGTACACTTTAATAACCCTATAGTAAGTACTATATTAGATAATTTCCTTTTTATACTAGAGAAGCGTAAATATATTATTATTTTAGTTTTTAAATATAAGTTTAATAGTAAGTAACTCTTTATTTATTAGAATAGTAATAATAGCTATAGTAACTTAAACTACTTAAATAGTAGATAAGAGCGTCTATAGTATAGGAATTTATATAACTAAAACTAAAGGCGCTAGAATAATAGTTAACGCGATAATATATTAGCGCCTAACTAAAACTACTAGCTAAATAATAATAGAAATAGAAACTAGAATATAATATGTAACTAGTAAAATAATACTATATAGAACTAGCTATATAAACTAGGTAGTTTAAATAACTTCTAAGAAAGATAGTACTATAACTAGTAAAATAAAAGTAGATAGTCTAGTAGGAGATATTACTAGTATAATAAGGTGTAGAGAGTATACTATAACTAAAAAGTAAAAGATAAAGAACTTAGTATTTTAAGCTTATTTATACTCTATAATAATAATAACTAGGATAGTAATTAGAACTCTATACTAAGATCTAAATAGCTAAATTACTTAGAGGAGGCCTCTTTAAGCTTAGGATATCTAACTATAAAAGAAGATTAATCTTCTAGTAAATTCTTAGGCAACTATAGCTTAGGAAAATAAGTAACTAGATTACTACGTAGATATACTAATAACTTACTTTATAATAAAGATAAAGAAGATTTTACTAATAGAGTTAACTATATTAGTTAGCCTATAGATCCCTAAGATTATTATTTCTAATACTATAAGTACTTAGCTAAATTTATATTTAATAACTAACTATATAAGTACATATCTATATAATATAGTAGGTATACTTTAGGTATAGGTGTCTATATAGTTATCTACCTAGATACTAAGCTAGCTAAAGTTTTATTATATAAAGTATAGAACTTAGTAACCCTAAAGGATAAGTAGGCTCTATAGCTTAAGATTATAAAATTAACTACTCTACTACCTATTAATAGTATAACTATATTTAGAAACTAGTATAAATTAAAGCTAGTAATTAGGAACTTATAAATAAGACCTAATTTAGTAGTACTACTAGATATAAGTATAGCGCTTATAATTATAGCTTAACTATTTATTAAGAAGAACTTTCTAAACGCTAGATAGTAGATATTAGAGAAACTAGTATTTTATACCTTAGTAGCTCTAGAGAAAGTAACTACTATAGAGATTGCCTATATTATAATCTATATCTTATTATAAACTATAACTAGAGAGTAGGTTTTTACACTCTAGCGCTTAAGAGTCTATATTATCTTAGAGTTAAGCGTTAATATACTATTAAGAATAGATACCTTTATCTTATAGGATATAATAATTAATATTAAAGACTAAGTATTAGAATAACTACACTACCTAAGAGCCTAAGCTTTACTTATTATTAAATTTAAAGACGACGCTGTATAAAAGATAAAGAAGATTACTACGTAAAATATAGTTACTATTCTACTATAATTAATAGTTAGAGCCCTAGTATATATATCTTATAGACTATTACTAAATATTAACTATATCTATAAACTAATAGAAAGGCTACTATACTCTTTTAGAGCCTACTTAGTTATTTTTAATACTAACGTAATAGAAGTTATACTTTAAAATAATACTAATAACCTAGTCTACTTCCTACACTAAATACTAGTTAGCTACGCTATACTAATAGACTTTAATAAGGTCTATACTATTAACGTTAAAGATTATAGTATAGCTACTATACTAGATTTATAATAATATTATAATAGAGAGACGTAAATTAAAAACAGTACTATAATCTATAGTAACCTAGTAATAGCAAAGCTTCTTAAATAGAAGATTATAAAGTATTCTAAAATCTAGACTAACTATAGAACTATAGTAAAGATTCTACTAGAGTACTAGATACTTATTAATCTAAAGGATAAATAGTAAGATACTAAAGTTTCTTTAAAGATTTATAGCGCAGGCCTAAGAGACTAGGATTATATTAATATCTACTTTAATAAACTATATAATTATAATAAGATAGACTTTATAACTAAACCTATACCTTTCTTAGTATTAGTTTTTATTATTTAGAAAAAGCTAGTTAAATAGGATAAGAAGATAAGAAAGCCTTATCTTAACTAGAAAAGATATCTTATACTAAATATATAAGATTTTAATAGATAGGCGCTTAATAATACCTATCTACTAACTATATAATAAGATATTATTAGTAGGCTCTAAAGAGTATAGTATATTACTATAGTTAATAGACTTTTATACTTCTACTAGTTCCTAGTTAAGCTAGAAGATAAGTATAAGTTTACTATTAATATATATAAAAAGGCTAAGATTCTTAAAGTCTACGCTATAGGCTTTAAAAACTCTATTACTTACGTTTAGAGATATAGTAATATTATACTTTATAATATATTAGACTTTATAAAAGCTTATATAGATAACTTTATTATCTACTCTAAGACCTTTAAAGAATACTTCTAATATCTTAACTACTTTTTTAACTAGATTATAGAGCTAGAAATCTCTCTTATACTAAATAAAGCTTTTATTAGGTACTTTTTAGTTAAGATCCTTAGTTAGTAAGTAGACGCCTTTAGTATAGTATTAATAGATAAATAAATTAATAGTCTTTAAAATATTACTTTTTCTTAGTATACTTAGGATATAGAATATTACTATAGAGTAATTAACTTCTTTAATAACTAAATACTATACCTTACTTAGATTATATAACCTCTAAATAACTTTAAGACTAAGCTATTATAATATATACTTAAGAAGAAAAGGAGAGAATAGAGCGTTATAGCTACTAAAGTAATAATCCTAGTAATAAGTTCTATTAAAGACGCCTTTAAGAATATCTAGTTACTATAGAGTAATATAATTAAGTTAAGCTACTAAAATAGTATAAGGCTCTTATATATAGATATTAACTTATTAAAGGAGTATAGTATAGCTTTTATAGCCTACTACGTTATTAATAATCTAGAACCTATTATAACTAATTTAGAAGTCCTAGTAAGCTATAGAGACGATATATCCTTACTAACTATATAGCTAAAAAAGTTAGTATATTTTAATAAAGCCTCTATTAAGCCTATTATTTTCCTTTCTAAGTATCTCTTAGAGCTAGAAAAGAGATATTTTTTAACTAAGCTTAAGATAGCTAGTCTATACTAGGCAGTTAAGAAATTAAAGTATATAGTTAAAGCTACTTTAAAAGTTTATATTTTTACTAATTATATAGTAGTTATAGTAATTATAAGATAGCGCTACTTTATAATAATAGAGTCCTTAGAAAGTTTAAACTTTCGCCTTACTAAGGCCTTAGTCTACTTATAGTAGTTTAACCTTAATATATAATATAAATCTAGTAGACTTTACTTAGTCTTAGACGCTCTATTAAGGCTCTAGCCTAAAAGTATACTAAACTTAGACTTTAAAATAGATATACTAGAAGATATAGCTTATATCTTTTATACTCTAATTATAGAGATAGAAGATAACTTTAAGAAGCGCCTTAAGTAAGCCTATAGAGACAACGTACTTTAGAATTAAGTTTTAGCTATTATCTCTAGCGAGTAGTAAAATAATAAAGATCTTACGTATTCTATATATAGACTCTACTTTCTCTTTAAAGCTAATCTTATATACTACTAAGATAAAGAAGATAGTACTAAGAGGCTTTATATCTCTAAATCTATAATATAAGATATCTTCTACTAAGTATATAATAGGTTCTACTACTAAGAGTATAACTGTACTTATAAGTAAATTAAGGTATCTTTCTTTATCTAGAAGCTAGGTAAATACCTCTATATATATATTAAATTCTACCCTATCTATATAGTTAACTAAACTTAATACTACTACTTATATAGCTTACTATAACTAATTAACTAGAAGGTATATCTATTTAAAGTCGCCTATATTAATATTATTATATACTTACTAGAGATAGTAGAAGGTTTTAACGCTATCTTATTAGAAACTTACTAAGTTTTAAAGATAGTTAATATTATCTTTAGTAAGAACTATTAGTTAGGTAAGGAATAGTCTATTACGCTTACTTAAGTTAATTATATAACTAACTAGGGTAATTAATATATAATTATTAGTAATTAAGTACTAACTTTTATTAAGAGTATATTTAGTAAGTAGTATAGAGTAATAGGAACGAAATTCTATACTATAGTAGCTTACTATCTAGAAGCTAATAGCTAATTAGAGAGAACTAACTAGATAGTAAGTATTACTTTCTACTTCTTTATTACTAAGAACTAAGATATAAACTAGAAAGATATACTACTATTTATCTAGTTTAGCCTTAATACTAGTAGAAATACTTCTACTAGATATACACTCTATAAATATATTATAGGCTTTAACTTTTACTATAGTTTTAATCTACTATATACTTAGCGTACGCTCTCTAAAGAGGACTATAAGCTTTTAAGACTTTATTACTAAGAAAATATAGAAGAAGCCTTATCTTTTATAAGAGTAGTATAGAAAGAATACTATAACTAATATTATTAGCTTATTAACTTTAAGCCTAGTAACTATACTACCTTAGTCTTATATAAAAGATATAAAATAAAGAGTAACCTACTAAAGAAGGTAGGATTTTAATAATATAGCCTACTAAAGGTTCTAGAGAAGATTAGTAAGAATACTTTCTATATTAAGAGACCTCTAGGCTCCTAAATCTATAATATTATAAATACTATATAACTTAAACCCTGCTATACCTAAGAAGAAGATCTTTATTATTAGCTATTTCTAGCCTATTAACATAGATAATAACAGTCTAGAACTTAAGCTAATTAAGAGAATTCTTAAAAGATAAGTTAACTACTTAATAGGCTAGCTAGAGTACTTTATTAAATAGGAAAACTAAAGTACTATATATAATTAATAGTTTACTATTAATTAACTCTACTTAGTAAAAGAGATATATAAGAATTTTAATATAGAATTCTTACTTGTAGAGTAAGAGAGCTAGTAGTAGTAATATATCTAAAGTTAATAAACTTAATATATAGCTAAAGATCGCGTTTTATATAAATTAGTACTAGACTTAGGATCTAAAGAGGTAGAAGCTAACTTAGCTCTAAGACTATAAGCCTAATAAGCTATTTCTATGCTACTATCTCCTCTATAAGCTCTACTAATAGAGGTTTTTAAATATACTCCTTTACTACTATAAAAATAGAAAAATTCTTAGTTATATAATTAACTAGCTATATAAGATATAATAATAAACGCTAATACTAGTAGTGTAGAATTATAGAACTTACTAATAAACTAGATAGAGGACTGTAAACTTAGTAAACTTTATCTATAAGCTCTACTACCCTTATCTCTTTTAGAAGTAAATAAGCTTTCTAGCCTAGTAGCCTCTTTACTAAAAGGAAAAAGAGCTACTCTAAAGCTATAGCCTTAACTTTAATTACTATATAATTATTTTCTTTTAGGTGTTATAGAGAATTATTAGGATTTTAGATTTTAATATATATATTTACGCCTTATACTAGTATATTAATATAGGCTATAGTTCTAAGCTCTCTTTCTCTTTATATTTTCTAGTATATAAGTTTATATATTTATACTTCTATATAAGCTACTAGAGTTTTCTACTCTTAGTAGCCTATAAGGATATTACTATAAAGATAGTAACTTAGTAAGATATATATTATATATAACTATAAAGCCTCTATATAGCTTTTCCTACTATACTACTTACTATAAAATCGTAATAAAACCTTAACCTTATTTCTTATAGTATATTTCTACTAAATATTACCCTACTATCTCTATCTATTTAATATCTTAATATTAAGCTACTAGGATAATAAAGTAAGAGAACTGCGTTAAAGCTTTATATAACTAGCTCTCTTACTTTTTAGTAACTTATAGGTTATATAGTACGACTTTTTACTCCTAATACTCTATTTCTTCTATACTATAACGTACTATATAACTATAATATGCTAAAAAGAAGTAAAAGCCCTATAATACTAACTTAATTAATAAGACTTAAGTAGTTTATATACTTACTACTAAGTAGATAAATTATATAAGTATACTTATAGTATGTAAAGCCTATAGCTAACTAAAAGTATATTACTAGTCTTTACTACTAGACTTACTTTAAAAGGTAGTATAGAGAATTTAAGTAAAGGTCTTATACGTAAAGAGCTTTCTAACTTTAAATTTACTCTAGATAAGAACTACTAAGCTAATTATACTAATTTCTTATAACGCTTTAATAATCTTACTATAAAGATACTAGAAGAAGAGATAGCTAATACCTAAGAGTAGATAAAGTACTAGCTAGAATAGAGTTTTAAATTTAGTCTTCTAAATAGATTTAAGATTCTTATTCTTAAGGAAGTTACTCTAATAGAAGGTACTAACTTAGTAGACCTAAGCTTTAATATATACTTAGCCTTATAGTAACTAAGTAATAACTTAGGCGCTATAATAGCTTTTACTACTAAAGTACTATATTAGGTTTAACTCTTAGTTAAGAAAGATATAGGTAACTACCTTAAAGAGATAGGTAATACGCTCTAATATTTTATACTTATAATATAATAGGATATTATATTAATTAGCTATAAGAGTAACTAGACTATTAAAATAAAACTAAGAGACTTAAGTTACCTATCTATATAGTCTTTTAATATAAGAGTACTATAGAATCTTAAATAGATATAGGAGATATATAAATATAAACTAACTAAATAGTATATTAAGTCTAGAGACGCTATTAAAGCTAACCTATATAAGGGACGTGTTAAAGAAGGAGTTCTAAGAGAACTAGAGCTACTATACGTTAGTAAAATAGAGAGTTATAAAGATTCTTACTTAAAGAGAGCTATTAAGTTCTTTAAAGCGTATAACTACTAAGTTTTTAAACTAAGAGAAAAGCTACTAGATATTTATATTAAAATAAGTAATAAGGAATAAAAGAGAGCTTAAGTTATTAATACTTTAATAATCTATATAAGCACTCTACTAGAACGCTATAAGGACTAAGAAGTATAAGAGCCTATTAAGGCTAAAGCCTTAAAGTATAAGGTAGTAGTAAAGATATACCTATTTAATAGCTAGTAAGTCTTCTATATAATTAAATAGGATCCTAATAGTAAGTAAGTAAAAAAATAATCTAAGATACTAGTTTATAATAACTACTAAACCTTATACTTTACTATCTTCTCTATAGATAAAAAATAAGCTAATATAATAGTAGTTAACTTTAGCTAGGTATATAAGTTATACTACTCTAATCTAATCTCTAAAGGAATATATACTTATAACTCTAAAAATATTAATACTTATTAGATATACTAAACTCCTTATTTTAAGTTTAATAGAATAGAAAATAAGAATAGTAAGTTAGTATAGAAGATAGATAGAGATAGTAAGCTAGTTATTCTAGAAGATAAAGGCGTAACTTAGGACTAGAATATACTAGTAAACCTCTATATTACGTAAATTAATTCTAAGTATATAGTTAATAAATTTAGAATAGTTTACTTTATTAAACTTAAATATAGTATTAAGGGTAAGAAAAGTAATAAAAGATAAAAGTATAATCTAGTAAAGATAAATATAAGAGATATACTTAAGACGTAGTATATTAGTTATATCTATTATACCTTAGTATAGATTAAAGATAAGCTCTTTAAATTACTAGTAGTAAAAGAAGAGAAGTCTACTAAGTTTACTATATAAGTAATTAAGAATAAACTAGCTCTAGAAATAGGCTATAAATAGAAGGCTAAATATAGGCTTAGTAATAACTAAGATAAAGTAAAGGACTCTAGCTTAGATAGCTATAATAGTCTTTTTAAGACTAGTAGAAATAATAAAATAAAAACTCTTAATACTTTAACTCTAGTAGTAGCTACTAGAAAACTTATAGCGCTTATACTACAGTCTAAAAAACTATATAAGAAAGTAGTACTAAAGAAAAAGCTTATAAAGCTAGATATATTATTCTCTAAGAAGCTTTAGTTATCTATAGTACTTTTAAAGACCCCTAATAGTTATAAGAAAAAGCCTAAGTAAGAAGCTCTATTATCTACTTCTACTCTATTATCTACTACTACTATAAAGAAGGAAGTTAATAAGGACGCTACTAAGATAATAAATAGTAAAAACTTAAGTAAGCCCTCTAGAGGGCTAGATCCTACTATATAGCTTCTTAAGAACCTTAAAGATATATAATATAATATTTAAGTAGTTAAAGCTACTAATCTTAACTTAGTCTTTATAAGTAATAAGATAATAAAGGTAAATAAGTATACTAGAATATATAAGCCTTTAAAGAAAGTACTACTACTACTAAGTATTAATAACGCTAATAAGGATAATAAAGAATAAGCGCCTATTAGGTAGCTAGTATATAAAATCTAGTAATATAATTTTATAGAAGATAGGGAATAATATTTTAAGATACGTAAACTTTACTACTAATACCTATATTTCTACTTATATATCTAGTAAAGCTTTACGCTTATAGTAGAAATAAAACTTAAAAGTCTTTTATATTAGAGATTTACTTTATTCTTCTATATTATAATACCTTTATACTAATTACTATAGGTATATTAGATTTTTACTTTCTTTTATAAGTAATACTACTTCTAGAATAAATCTTCTTACTATATATAATAGAACAGCCCCTAATATATAGATAATATTAAATATCTTTATAGTAGGAGAGCTATACCTATTTATACTTCTATACTAGTAAAATTTCTTTTTAAGATAAACTACTACTATAGCTATATTAAAAATTAGGTAATAACTTTAGCTCTTATAAGTATAACTTTAGAATATAAAAGTTATATAAGCTAGGTTAGTAAGCCTTAGAGTAAGATAAAGGCTATACTAGAGAAGAAGAGATCTTATTTAATACTTATCTTCTAACTCTTCTCTACTAAGTCTTACTTTTCTACTTTTTTATTTATTAATATATTAAGTCTTAAGTTTTAGAGTAATAGATAGTAAAGATACTAAGTATAGCTAGTAATAAAGTTAAAGAAGATAGTATTTAGAAAAGGTATTATTACTTAAATAAGATAGTATTTAGTTAGTATATAAAGTAGTAAGTAAGATATTATATACTAAGCTTAGCCTATACTTAGGCGTACTTAGCCCTTATCCTATCTATAGCTAGATCCTTAGAACTACATAATATTATGGAATTACACCCCTTATACAACACTATATATGAGGAGATGCGCGTGAAGCGAGTTGGAGGGCTGGAGGGTGCCGTTGACGAAGGCTGCGGTGGTGGAGTGGAAGGTTAATGTGACGTTTGCTGTGGGGAGGTTGACTGTAGGTAGTGGTGTTAATAAGGGGATAGAGATGTTTACATTTCTCGCGGAAGAACGTTGTAAGCGCGGTTGCGAGGGCGGTGGTCTGGTCTGGCGTGAGTGTGCATGAGTTCTGGATCTGGACGTCTGCCATTTTGACGTAACGAAATGTAACGTTGGCTATCTGGGTTCAAAGTGCGCAGAGCTACGTTGGGTTATGTCTCTCGACCTGAGTGTCGACTAACACGACTGCCATGTCGTCGATCTGGCGATCTGCTTTCTCGAAAGGGACCTAATGCGCCGTGATGAATTCGAGTCGCGATATCATTTGGAGCTCGAGCGTAGAGGTACCCACAGCCGACGTCACGGAAACTAAGTACCGACCAACCATATCTGTCCGGATCTGGATCTGCGTCCTAGTGCAGATCAGAAGAGATCTGCAGCGTATTGTGAAGCGAGAGATTGGCTGAAATGCCATTGGGAAAATGGGTGTGATACGGCTTGTGATACCACATCGTCACCGCGTAAAGTAATAGCACAATTCTTGGCCTCAGCGTGAGTGTCCGTGTTCAGAATTGTGCTATTACTTTGTAGACGGCGGTGACATCAAAGTCCAGCTCTTCGAGTGTATAATCTTACCGTGAACGTAGTTCATCCGACCATATCCTGATTGGCACTATCACTCCCCCTCACCTCTTCCCAAACCCCGCCTTTGCTTCCTCGACCATCACCCTCATACTCTCGTCCCCTTCCGCCGCCCTCTTCTCAAACTTGTCCATGTTCTCCTCCACCCACTCCCTGTCCTGTCCTGCCGTTGGCAGAATGAACCCCTGCTCCGCCCCCGCTGCTAGGTCCTCGAATATAAACACATTATGCAACGCTCTTTTATCATCTAATCGTCCCTCGTCCTTCCCTTTACTCCTGCTTAGGAAGCTACCGCTCGATTCATGTGCACGCTCGGTCCATATGCGCATTATTTCTTCGACTAGATGTTTAAGTTTGGGCGCGTTGTCGGGCCCGCGAGGGCGCAGGTGTGCGTGGATGTAGTTTGTGCGGACGGAGCGGGCGCCGACATACATGTCGGTGGCGTGTGGGCGGAAGGAGATGTTTACGAAGGCGGAGGGGGCGGAAACTTGTGGAAAATTAGCTTGACTTGTTTAATGTGGGAAGGAGGTTGTACAGAGCGTGCAATGGAGGTTTGTGATGTCGGTTGCGAGGTGTTGTTGTTGGGTTTGCGAGAGGCCGCAGGAGTGGTGGATTTCGTAGTGTGGCATCGTGAAGGTCGTTGTAACTAGTGCGACGGGTATCGAATGTGGTGTGAAGCGCGTCGTCGTGGGATGCGGAAGGAGATGTAAGACGTGTCGAGCTTCGTTGCGCTGAGGCGTGCCGTCTCCAATCCCACCATGTCCATCGCGTCTTCGAACCCCTCATCGTCCCTACCTATATCCGCCATCCAACACCGATACTAAGCTTCTTTTCCATTTTCCCGGATTTCCCATAGCCCACATCTCGTCGAGTGAAGTCGCGTCGCAACGTTCCATCGCGTTCGTTAAGTCCCATCGTGTTCGGCGCCATGTCTCCGCACCCGGCGGTCGATCACCCGCCGCGAACTCACGTCTGGGTTGAAAACATCCCACGCGCCACCGACGTTGTGTGAGGGTCAGGAACAGGCTTTTGGGGAAGCTGGGGTTATCCGGCGCGTTGGGATTCTTGTGTAAGAATGTGTAAGG
>Ga0210040_10003897_pt1 | contig 19862 bp, 17 predicted proteins | sample CryGeyCG12114_NA_FD_185462 | JGI IMG/M metagenome (GOLD analysis project Ga0210040, IMG submission 185462) | Groundwater microbial communities from aquifer - Crystal Geyser CG19_WC_8/21/14_NA (SPAdes) (version 2) | ecosystem: Environmental > Aquatic > Deep subsurface > Groundwater | place: USA... | reverse complement strand
GGGGTTAGAGTTAGTATCGCACATAGCGAATACCGGAATACCCAGCTTTTGGGCTTCTTTCACAGCGATGTGCTCACGCTTCACGTCAATTACGAACAGAGCAGCGGGCAGGCGGCTCAGGTCGGCAATGCCACCGAGTACACGCTCCAGCTTCTCCCGCTCGCGGGTCAGCATCAGACGCTCACGCTTTGCAAGAGCAGCATACGCCGTGTTTTCCTTTACCATCTTGTCGATGGTGCTCATTTTCTTCAGCGACTTGCGTACCGTAGCGAAGTTGGTGAGCATGCCACCCAACCACCGGTCGGTTACGAAAGGCATCTTCAGGCGGGTAGCCTCCGAAGTTACGATTTCCTGCGCTTGCTTCTTGGTTGCTACGAACATCACCTTGCGGCCGCTCTTAGCAATGTTGCGGATGGCATTAGCAGCCTGGTCCAGCGAAACGAGGGTTTTGTTGAGGTCGATGATGTGGATACCGTTCTTCTCCATGAAGATGAACGGAGCCATTTTTGGGTCCCACTTGCGCGTGAGGTGACCAAAGTGGGCACCAGCGTCAAGCAGTTCTTTATATGTGGTGGACTGAGCCATGATGAATTTCCTCTGGGATTAGCGTTTCGAGAACTGGAACGAACGACGAGCTTTGCGCTTGCCAAATTTCTTGCGTTCCACCATGCGCGGGTCGCGGGTCATGAAGCCTTCCTTCTTCAGGGCCGGACGAACTTCTTCGCTGTTCCCTACGAGGGCTTTCGAGATGGCCAAACGGATGGCTTCAGCCTGCGCTGAAATGCCGCCACCGCCAACGTTCACCTTGATGTCGTATTGACCAACCTGCTCTACGATAGCAAGCGGCTGATTCACAATGTTTTCCAGGAGCTCGTTACCGAAGTAAGTCTTCATGTCCCGGCCATTGATAGTGATATTCCCTTGCCCGGCCTGCATGTAGATGCGGGCCACCGAGGTTTTTCTTCTACCAGAGGTGTTGGTAATTTCCATTAAGTGAAAAATTAAAGAAAAAAGACGCCGAGATTCGGCTTAAAGATTTTTCAACTCAACAGCTTGCGGCTGTTGCGCTTGGTGAGGGTGCTCGCTGCCGGCGTATACAAACAGGTTGCGGAATTGCTCGCGGCCGAGGCGGTTGCCTTGCAGCATGCCTTTCACAGCGTGTTCAATAATGCTAGCCGAATTCTTGGCTTTCTTTTCACGCAGCGTCAGGCGTTTCTGACCACCTGGGTAACCCGAGTGGGTTACATAGATTTTGTCGGTCATTTTTTTGCCCGTTACACGCAAATTGTCGGCGTTGATAACGATAACGTTGTCGCCACAATCGGAGTTGGGCGTGAACGAAGGCTTGTGCTTGCCACGCAGCATGTTGGCAATCTGGCTGGCCAGACGGCCCAGGGGCGCAACACTGGCATCAACCACAACCCAGGCCTTATCGGCGTTGGCTTTGTTGACGGATACCGTCTTGAAGCTCAGATGATCCATTGGGAGGAAGGTAAGCGTTTGGAAATGAGATGAAACCGAACTCGGTCCGGGAAAAACGGACACAAAGATACTGCCTTTGCTTTAATTAACAACACAAGCAACGAGAAATGGCCCTGAAAGTCACGGAGTTTGGGTGTGCCGCTGCACCTCCGGACTACCTAGCAAGTGCCTTACTGATACTGACGCAGCGTATCAACCAGCACTCGGAAATCCTTGGGGTAGGGGGCCTCAATAGTAATAGGCTCGTCGTTCATCTTCGCGAAAGTGAGGCTGGCCGCGTGCAGCGCAAAACGCTTGATGAAGGGCTGCTCTTCTTCGCCCTCTTTCAGGTTGAATTTCTTTTTCAGCGCCGACAGGTAGAAATCATCCCCGCCGTACATCTTGTCGCCAATAATGGGGGCCTGCAAATAGGCCAAGTGCAGCCGAATCTGGTGCATGCGGCCCGTAATGGGCTGGCACTCCAGTAGTGTATGACGTGCAAAGGCCTCCATGGTGCGTACCAGCGTCACGGCCGGCTTGCCTTTGTAGGCGAGGCGGGCCTTGCCTTTGGTGGTCGTTTCGATGCTGCGCTCCACGCGTAGGCCTTCGTATTGATGTACGCCCCAAGCTGCAGCATGGTAGAGCTTGCGCACTTTGCGGTCCTCGAACTGCATGGCCAAATGACGATAGGCCGCCGGGTTTTTGGCCAGCGCTAGGGAGCCACTGGTTTCTTTGTCGAGGCGGTGACAGGCTTGCACATCGTCGTACTGCTCACGGGCCAAGCGCAGGATATTAGGCGCACCGCCAAACCGCTCGTCGAGCGTTGCCAGAAAAGGCGGTTTGTTGATGACGATATAGTCTTCGTCCTCGAACAGGATCAGGTTTTGAAAATCGGGTAGCTTCATAAGAAGCTGCAAAGGTAGTGAGCTAGCGGGTGGTTTTGGGTGCTACCGTAAGCAACGACTACTGGGGAGTGATTATGTGGCAGTGCTTCTGCCGTTAGCTGTCAGTGTTCGTCTCCTCGCTGGTTGCTTTGTTTGCAGAGGCCATTGGATTCTTGGGCTTCATTAGCTTGAACTCCAGCGTGGTTCCCTGACCTACTTCGCTGCGCACCCGCAGGGTGGACTTGTGCGCTTCTACAATGTGCTTGCAGATGGCTAGGCCCAGGCCCGAACCGCCCGAGTCGCGGGAACGGCTCTTGTCGATGCGGTAGAACCGCTCAAATATGCGGTTCAAATGTTGCTTCGGAATACCGGCCCCGTCGTCGCGCACCAGCACGCGCACGGCCTTGCTGCTTTCCTCCAGCGTTACCACAACGTGGCCATGCTCGCGGCCATACTTGATGGCGTTGTCAATCAGATTGATTAGCACCTGCCGGATCCGGTTACGGTCGGCAAGTACGCGCAATCCGGTTTCCGGCAGGTTGGGCGGAAACAACTCCAAGCGTACGTGACGCTGGGCCGCTCGCAGTTCCAACTGCTCGAATATTTCATCAACCAGCGCTACAAGGTCGAAACTCTGCCGGCGCATCCTTACCACCCCTTTCTCCAGCTGCGAAATCGTGACGAGGTCCTGCACCAACGTATCCAGCGCGTCGAGACTGTTGGCGGCCTTTTGCAGAAACCGCTGGCGGGTAAAATCGTCAACCTCATCATCGTCCAGAATCGTGTGCAGAAAACCCTGTGCCGCAAAAATGGGCGTCTTCAGCTCGTGTGATACGTCGGCCAGAAACTCGCGGCGGAGGGCTTGTAGCCGTTTAAGCTCGTCGATTTCTTTTTGCTTGCGCTCGGCCATTTCCACTATTTCGTCGCGCATGCGCTTGAGCGGCTCGGGCCGGAACAGAAATTTGTTGGACAGCTTCCGGAATTCTTTGCGCTTTACATTCTCCAGGCTGGCATAGATGCTGTTGATTTCGCGGAAAATAAGCGCCTCAAACATCAGATACAGCAGCAAAAAGCACGCTGCTACTGTTATGCCCGCTGCCAATACTCCCTCCCGCAGCTCCATGGCGGGGCCTATCCATGCCAGCGTAGTGAGCACCACAGCTACCAGCAGCGACAGCATGATGGCAATAAGTCGGGAAGAGAGGTTCAAGGGAAGCACAACAGTTGATTCAAGGTTAAAGATAAATGATAAGGTGTATTGTTCTAAAACAACAAAGGCCTCTCCCGGCCCGTGAGCGGGGCAGTTGACGCCCGTGCTACGATTCGGAAGAGGCCTTTGCTGCGTTGAGAGACAGACTGTTAATCGATGTTGAATTTGTACCCGACGCCCTTAATGGTCTGGATGTGGTGCTCGCCTACTTTTTCGCGCACCTTACGCACGTGCACATCTACGGTGCGGGCCAGCACAAACACGTCGTTGCCCCAGATATTCTGGAGTAGCTCTTCCCGGCCAAACACTTTGTGTGGCGTAGCCGCCAGAAAGGCCAGTAGCTCAAATTCCTTTTTGGGAAGTGTGATTTTGCGCCCTTCCTGATATACTGAGAAGCCGGTACGGTCAATCTTGAGCCCGTTGATTTCAATGGTGTCCTGCACCGACTGTGGGTCCCGGTCACGGCGCACGAAGGCCGCCAAGCGGCTCAGCAACGCGCGGGGCTTGATGGGCTTGGCAATAAAATCGTCGGCCCCGGCCTCGAAGGCGGCCACTTCCGAGAATTCTTCAGCGCGGGCCGTCAGGAAGATAATGTAGGTGTCTTTGAATTTGGGCTGCTCTCGGAGGTGCCGGCAGGTGGCAATGCCGTCAAGGTTCGGCATCATTACATCAAGCAAAACGATATCGGGAGCGAACTGCGGCGCAATTTCCAGCGCCCGGCGGCCATCAGGCGCCGATGCTACAGCGTAACCTTCCTTTCGCAGATTATACTCCAGTAGCTCCACGATATCGGGGTCGTCATCGACCACCAGAATCTTGTACGCATTAGGATTGGCAGGTGCTTGCACGGTACAGGGTATTTGGGTAAAAAGGAAATGCGCAAAGACAAAAGTACCCTCCTGCTCGGGCTCTGGTATGTTACGTTTTCGTTAAGCCCCACTATGCGCTTGCTACTAGCACCTTCACTTACAAATCAGCACCAGCGAAGTAGGCAGATCAAATCAGATAAATCATTCAGCAACAAAAAAGCGGCTTCTGAGTGAGAGCCGCTTCATGCAGTATTAGTTATGAGCCACCAGATTCAGCCGGGTTTTTAAGCCTTGATATTTATACATATCAACCTTCACTGAGCCGACCAGCATCTCGGCCTGGATAAGCACCGGAATCTTGTTGCGGTCATCGGAGAGGTAAACTGAAATGGCGTTTTCACCTTTGAACAGTTTGTTGTTGGGAAGCTTGGGCACCAGCCTGATGGCCCGAATGGTGCCCGCCTTGGTTTCCACTGTTTCGCGGCCTTTGTAGATAATATCCATCGAAAAAACTTCCTCATCAAAGAAGCCCTGCAACCGGATAACTTCTCCGATGCGACGATGGTCGTAGTTGACGGTGCGCAGATAATAGAAACCGCTCACAATATCCTGCACGTTGTCAGGTACTTTATAGGTGCCGCGCTTAATCTTATTTTTGTCTTTGCCATGGCGTTCTACCTCGGCAATATCCTTGAAGTGGTTGAAATCCACGGTTTCGCGGCGGCGGTAGTTGTTTTCCTCGATGTTGCGGAAAAACTTCTGCGGCATAATGCTGGTCGTATCAATGTAGGTACGCCAGGTGTCACGGATGCGCAGGAAAATATCGAACGAGCCCGTAGTGCGGCCCGTGACGGTAGCTTTGAAACAAGGCCGGTCGTTGATGCGGTGCAGGTCGTTGGCTACCTCAATGGTAGCTTCCGCAGCGTTAATTACGCCATAATGCACTTTGTATTGCAGTACTTCGCCCCTTGCAAAACTGGTATTCGGAACCGACCGAAACGTATCGGAAGGTTGAAAGGCCAGCAGAGCCGCCAAGGGCAAAGCGCAGAGAGAAGATAATAACCAGCGGCAATTCATAGAATAACAAGCAGGAGAAATGATTCCTGGTGCTCCAGACAAAAGGGGTGCCAGCAAATATACACCAATGCCCGGACCGGGCGGAAACGCCTACCAAAGCTTGTTTGGCTCTCTTTATCCAACGCAGTGTTTTACTTGCGAAGCACCCCTACTGTTGGTAGTTCAACGAAAAAGCCCCGCCAGTAATCTGGCGGGGCTTGTTTCTGGGGCAATGCGGAAAGCTTACAATGTATCGTCGTCTTCCTCAGCAATGCTCAGGTCGGTGGGAATGGCAGCCAGCGCAACTTCCGGCTCGCCTTTCACCATCGCCCGGATCTGAGCTTCGATTTTGTCGGCTAACTCGTGGTTGTCTTGCAGAATGGTTTTCACTCCCTCACGGCCCTGGCCGAGCCGGTCGCCGTTGTACGAGAACCAAGAGCCCGACTTGGCAATAATGCCCATGTCAACGCCGAGGTCAAGAATTTCGCCGACTTTCGAAATGCCTTCGTTGTAGATGATATCAAACTCAATCACCTTGAACGGCGGCGCCACTTTGTTTTTCACCACTTTCACCTTGGTGCGGTTGCCGGTGATGTTGTCTTTGTCTTCCTTGATCTGGCCGATGCGGCGGATGTCAAGGCGAACCGAAGCGTAGAATTTCAGCGCGTTACCACCGGTCGTGGTTTCGGGCGAGCCGAACATCACCCCGATTTTCTCGCGCAACTGGTTGATGAAGATGCAGCAGCAGTTGGTCTTGTTGATGGTACCCGTCAGCTTACGCAGAGCCTGCGACATAAGGCGGGCGTGCAGGCCCATTTTCGAGTCGCCCATGTCGCCTTCCAATTCTGCCTTTGGCACCAATGCCGCCACGGAGTCGATAACGATGATGTCGATGGCGCCCGACGAAATGAGTTGGTCCGCTATTTCCAGTGCCTGCTCGCCGTTGTCGGGCTGAGCAATCAGCAGGTTTTCGGTGTCGATGCCTAGTTTCTCGGCGTAGGCGCGGTCGAAGGCATGCTCGGCGTCGATGAAGGCTGCCATGCCGCCCTTCTTCTGCGCTTCGGCAATGCAGTGCAGCGTGAGCGTGGTTTTACCCGACGATTCCGGGCCGTAGATTTCAATGACGCGGCCCTTAGGCAAGCCACCTACACCTAGCGCAATATCAAGACCTAGCGAGCCGGTGCTGATGACTTCCACATCTATCACCTTGTTGTCGCTCAGCTTCATGACAGTGCCTTTGCCATAATTCTTGTCGAGCTTATCCAAGGTGAGCTGGAGCGCCTTCAATTTTTCAGTTTGTTGGTTAACAACCTTATCGGCTTTGTCGGTAGTAGCAGCCATTAGAATAGGGTTTGGAGGAAATGCTTAGGTTTGGTGAATGTAGGCGTTTTGGGTTGCCTGCGCAACCTGAAATTTGCTTTGTAAACCCGTGTAAGGGTCCATTTCGGGCAGGCTAGTGGTAACGCCGCTAACCTATATTTTGTGCCCGCAATGCTAAAAATTTTCGTTGAATTTAGGGAAAATTTTCTGTGCTAAGATTTTTAGGAAGTAACCCGGTTTCTACCGCGCTGATACTGACGTTGGTAAGTTGGCTGGGCAGAGTTAGCGAGGCTACCGGGCAACTCAATAATCAGGCTTTTGTGCACCCTCTCGCGGTGCGGCCCGAGTATAGTGGGCAGCTGCGCATTGCCGTGCAGGGCTTCCTGTTCTCTAAAGACAACGAGTATTTCAACAAGATAAACGAGGGCTACACGCTGTATGGGACGCAACTGGCTCCGCGGCTGGTGTACTTTCCCAACGCCCATATTCGGCTGGAGGCAGGTATTTTCCTTTATAAGGATTACGGCAACCCGCGGTTGCGGCAGGTGCGGCCGGTATTTACGGCCAAGTACCAAAACGGTCCGCACAGCCTGTTGTTCGGCAACATTGAAGGGCATTTGCACCACGGCTACATCGAGCCGCTGTTCGATTTCGAGCGGGTGATGGTTAACCGGCTCGAAGAGGGCATGCAGTACCGCCTGCAATCCAGCCGCCTGCAACTGGATGCCTGGGTGGATTGGCAGCGGCAGCAATACCGGTTCAGTAATTTCCAGGAAGAAGTGGCAGGCGGCCTTACCTCCGAGGTTACTGCTTACCAAGATTCGGCGGGCTGGCGACTGGGAGTAGTGCCCATGCAGTTTCTGGGTATTCACAAAGGAGGGCAGATTGATACCATCAGCACGCCACTGCAAACTCTGTTCAACTTTGCCGCCGGTGTGCGGCTGCGGCGCAAACTCCCGTCCGACTTTGTACACGCGCTTTACTTTGATGGCTATGTTACGCGCTATACCGATTACTCGTTTGAAGAAGTGCTGCCGTTTAAAAAAGGAAACGGGCTGTACCTCAACGCTGGCATAAACACGCGCCTCTCCAACGTAATGATCAGCTACTGGTCGGGCAGCGGGTTTGTGGCCCCGTTGGGCGGAAAGCTCTACCAGTCCATTTCTAGCACCGTCAACGAGCCCAACTACACTGAGCGGCACCGCCAACTCCTGATTGTCCGGTTTCTGAGTGATTTTCATCTACCCGGCAACATCACGCTGAGTACGCGTTTCGAGCCTTTTTATGATCTGCAGAATCGTAAAACAGAATTCTCGTTTGGGGCATATTTGAATTTCAACCACGAGTTTCTGTTAGGCACGCTACGGCAAGCCGATTAAAGCTTGATGCAGTACTACTAGCTGCTTCCATTAGCTCGGCGCAACTACGGGCTCCAAGCGGTAGTGAAGAATTTCAGCCTCCTTGCCACGTAACGGCCACAAACGGCGGCGGGTGCTGACGGCCTGAAATCCTACGGCCTCGGCTACCGCTATGCTGCGCGGATTGGTGCGTTGGCAGCGCAAGGTTAGGTGGTGGGCGCGCAAGTGGGGGCTGAAGGCAAACTGCACAGCCGCTGCTAGTGCCTCCCGGGCATAACCATACCCTTCGGCAGCAGCGGCCAGGTAGTAGCCGATTTCGGCGCTCAAGGGTTCCTGCCAGCTAGGCCGCAAACTAATATCGCCGAGGTACGCGCCCGTTTCGCGGTGCCAGATACCAAACACGTAGAGGCGGCCGCTACGCCAGTCTTGGGCAAATTGAACCAAGGTGCGGGCAGCATCAGCCCGCGTCTGAACAGCGGCCACGCGGGCCGGGAAGGAGGACTTGAGACGAAAACGGTTCTGGTCGAGTACCGCAAAGAAAACGGCTTCGTCGGTGTGTTGGTACGGCCGGAGGGTGAGCCGAGCCGTGACGATGGGCGTGAGGGGTGGGGGAGCAGCAGTGTACATAATTAAGGGAGGCCAATGCTGCTACCTACGCAGCACAGCGCGGAGAAGGTCAAAAGAACCGTAGCTGAAGCCCATCCATAACCCTCATTGCCAGACCCCGTTAAGTTTTCAGTAACCTGCTCGCCGCCGTAAAGCAGAACGGTAGCTGGGTGGAAGTTGGTTTAGTTGCTCACCTTTATTTCAGTACTAGCTATGAGAAGAAGACTTGAAGGAAAAGTAGCCATCGTGACGGGTGGCGGCGCGGGTATAGGCGAAGCCATCTGTAAAAAGTTCGCCAACGAAGGAGCGGCTGTAGTGGTAGTAGGCTTGGAAAGCGACCCGGTGCGCAAAGTGGTAGACGAAATTCAACTGCGGGGTGGCAAAGCTATAGGCTACCTGGGCGATATTTCGCACGAAGAAAAGGCCGAAGAATGCGTACAGCTCGCCGTGGATGATTTTGGTAAGCTGGATATTCTAATCAACAACGCGGGCGTGTTTCCGACTACGTCGGTTCTCGAAAACTATCCGGTGGATGCCTTCGAGTACATGATTAAGAACAACATCTACTCCACGTTCATGATGACGCGGGCCGCATTGCCGGAGTTGCAGAGAACGCGCGGCAACATTGTCACGGCTGGTTCGGAAGCAGGCTGGATGGGCATTGCCGAGAATACGCCCTACGGCGGCACTAAGGCCTTCAACCATGCCTTTATGAAGGGTGTGTCTACGGAGCAAGCCAAGCACGGCGTCCGGGCCAATTGCGTGTGCCCCGGCCCAGTTGATACCGCCTGGACGCACAAGGAAACCGGCCCCATGAGCGCCAAGATGGAAAAGCAGAACGTGGATGCGCCGCCGCTGGGCCGCCGGGGCACGCCTGAGGAAATAGCCAACGTATACCTGTTCCTAGCCTCTGATGAAGCCAGCTACGTAACAGGCGCGCTGTTTTTCGTTGACGGGGGCATCACCAACTCCAAAGGTACGCCCGGTGCCGAGGTGCCTAGCCACCTGCGCCGTGAGCCCGAAGGCGAGTTGAACCTGAAGCATGGCAAAGAAGGGAACACCAAAATTCGGGAAGCCGCTGCGGGCACCATGGTCAACTGAAGTAGAGCCTGCCTTACCGCATACAGACCAACAGAAAAGGCTTGCCAAGTGGCAAGCCTTTTCTGTTGGTCTGTATGCTCAGAACCTGATTGAGTCCACAAATCGGGCTCAATTGGCTGCTTATTTTTGCAAGGCCAATCCTACGCCGGAGCGGTGCTGCGGCGGGCTGCCCAACGACTGCTGAATACGCATGACGTTTACCTGGCGGGCAGCTTCGTTGAAGAATTCAAGGCGACGAATCAGCATCTCCTTCACCAGTACCCGGCCTTCGGGCGTCCGCATTACGGCGCGCTTATCTTCCAGCAGCCGGCGCATGATGGCCTCCGTTTCCGACTCGCGTTGCAGGTATTGCGTCTGAAATTCCCGCAGCCGCTCTATACCTTCCGTTGTGAGGCGAAACTGCCCGCCACCTTGGTTGAGTACCTCACAAAGCACGTACACTTCTAGCGGCAGCGAGGTATTCAGGGCCGTTGTGCGTAGGTCGAGGCCCACGGCCAAGGCATCCAGAATGATGTGTACGTTGCGCTCGAACTGCTGATAGTAAGCGGAGACTTCCATGGATTTACAATTAACATTTATCAACTAACATTCGATAGGTATCGTGCGGCAACCTGAAACAGCAGGTGGCTGCTTGTGTTCAGGCTGTGTGATACGTGCCAAATGAGCTACAGCAACTCTTTCACGATTTGCTCCACTGAAACACCCTCGGCTTCGGCTTTGAAGTTGCGGACGAGACGATGGCGCAAAATAGGCAGCGCTATAGCTTTTACGTCTTCGATATCGGGCGAGTACTTGCCGTTGAGCAGAGCATTGCACTTGGCCCCAACAATCAGGTGTTGTGAGGCCCGTGGGCCCGCTCCCCATTCCAGCAGCTGGGTGGCACGGGCCGCGCCCCGCTCCGTATTAGGACGAGTTTTGTGCACGAGGCTCACCGCATATTCTACCACATTGTCTGCTACGGGTACGCGGCGCACAAGGTGCTGAAATGCCTGTATCTCGTCAGCGTGCAGGACTTTGCTAACCTTGGCTTTGGTGTCCGAGGTGGTATTCTTCACAATTTGTAACTCGGCCTCGTAGCTCGGATAGCCCAATTCGATGTTGAACATAAACCGGTCGAGCTGCGCTTCAGGCAGCGGGTAAGTGCCTTCCTGCTCAATTGGATTTTGAGTAGCCAGCACAAAGAACGGCCGCTCCAGTGGGTAACGTTGGCCAGCCACCGTCACGGCATATTCCTGCATCGATTCTAGCAGCGCCGCCTGGGTTTTGGGTGGGGTTCGGTTGATTTCGTCGGCTAGCACTATGTTAGCGAAAATAGGGCCCTGTACGAAGTGGAAGTCCCGCTGCTGGTTCATAGTTTCTGAACCTACGATGTCTGATGGCATCAAGTCCGGGGTGAACTGAATGCGGTTGAACGAGAGGTCCAGGGCATCAGCTACGGTCTGGATGAGCAGCGTTTTGGCCAAGCCCGGTACGCCAACCAGCAAGCAATGGCCCTGCGAAAACACGGCCGTAAGCACCAACCGAACCACCTCATCCTGCCCAACTATCACCTTGCCGATTTCCTGGCGCAGCGTGTGGTAGGCGGCAGCCAGCGCGTCGGCGGCTTCTTTATCAGAAGAAAACTTCATGCGTTGATATAGGGTCTTTGACTTTTCGTTGTTGGCTCGTTAAACAGACGAAAGACCAAAAACCAGAAACCAAAAATGAATAAAAATTAATTAACGGAATCCAGCAGCTTGCAGCCAGCATACTGCGGGTCAACCTCAATGAAGACGCTGCCTCGGTTCTTGGCAAACCACTCATCTAGCGCCTTGGTTTTCTTTTCAGCAAGCGCAGCCTGGGAAAGCTTCTGGTAGTCATCCTTGAAGTTAGCCTGGTGAGGTGGCGTGTTCGACTTCAACCAAATAATACGCATGGCATCCTTGCCGTCGTCGGTGCGGTAGGGCATAGGCGGCGTGATATGGCCGACTTTCATGGTATCAATCGTGAAAAATACGGCTGGGTCCAGCTTATCGAGCGGCAGGTAGGTGCTGCCATCTTCGCGGTTCTGGAGCAGGCCCCCATTGGCGCCCGACTGCTTATCGTCGGAGTTGTCTTTAGCAGCTTTCGCGAAGGTGAGGCTGTCGGCGAGAATGCGACGGCGCAACCCGGAAAGCTCCTTGGCTGCCTCGTTAACGTCGGTGGCACCGGTGGTGGGCTTCAGCAGAATGTGACGGGTGCTAAACTGGTCGCCTTTGCGCTCGATCAACTGAATCAGGTGAAAACCGAACTGCGACTCCACTACCGGCGACAGTTGGCCAGGCTCCAGGCGCAATGCCGCAGCCTCATACTCAGGTACCAACTCTTTGCGCTTGAAGAAGCCCAGATAGCCACCTTGCGCCCCCGAGCCGGGGTCCTCAGAGTATTGCTTGGCTAACTCCTCGAAACTCTCTCCGGCCTGAATGCGGGCCCGTAAATCGTTGAGCTTGGCTTGCGTGGCTTGCTTGGCCGAAGAGTTAACCTTGGCAAACTTAATGATCTGACCAACTTCCACTTCGGTGGAATAATAAGGCAGGCTGTCATTGGGGATACGGCTGAAAAACTGCCGCACCTCGCGTGGGGTCACCGTTACCTTGCCCGATATCTGATCCTGCATTTTCTGCTGAATCAACTGCTCTTTCACTTGCGGCCGCAAATCTTCCTTGAGTTGCTTGATGGGCTTGTTGTAGTATTCTTCCAGCTTCTTTTCCGAGCCAATTTGCTGTGCAAAGTAGTTCATGCGCCGGTCCAGCTCACTTTTCACCTGCGAGTCTTCCACTACCACCGAGTCGGTTTCGGCTTTGGCTAGCAGGAGTTTATTGAGGGCCAGGCTTTGCAGAATGCGGCATTGCAAATCAGGGGGCAGAGGTTTGCCTTCAGCCCGCGCCTTTTCTTGGGCCATAATGGCTTCCAGATCAGAGCGCAACACAATCTGGTTGTCGATTTTGGCAATAATGCCATCTACAATCTTCTGGCCTACCGGACGGCCAATTCCCAGCTGGGCAAAGCTGGTAGTGAGAGAGTTAGCCAGCAACACTACAGTCAGCACGGCTGCTCGTTTCAACGCAACAAAAGAACAAGTCATGGAATGAGTCAAGGGATACGTTCGGCACTATGTAAAGACACCACCGAACCGGGCTGCTAACTGAACGCAGAAAGCGGCCCGTAAATTTCAACATAAATCCTTTCTCCGGCAAAAACCATCGGGTCCGGCCTTCACGCAGTAGAGACTGAGGGCGAGAGTCAGGTTGCATACCCTGGCAGGCATTGCCAGATTTCAATCTAAAAACAAAAAGCCTCGGTGGCAACCGAGGCTTTTCTAAGGCTGTACAGGCTTACTTGGTCACCAGCTTCTCTACTTCTTTTTGGTTGACTTGCACCGGATATTTGGCGCGGAGCTGGGTTATCCACTCTTTTTCCAGATAATTCTGATAATCAGAAGTAGCCAGGCCGCGGGCTTCGTTTAGCGTTTTAGGACCGGCAGGCAGGGTTTTGTCGATGATAACGGTATAGTAGCGGCCATCCTTTTGCACGTCATAAGAACCTGGTCCGCGGCTCATCAACTCATCCACCACTTTGTTGTCGCCTTTGGCAAACGCCTTCTGCGTGATTTGCACTGACAGTGGGTTTTGCGCATTCAGCAGTTCTTCGAGGGCCGTGGGGCTGGTGCTCGTTACGGTTGACAGCAATGTGTTGTCGGTGCCAGCTTTGGCCTGTGCGGTTTGGGTGATGCGGCGAGCGGCAATACCTTTGCTGGTGAGGTAAGCGGCTACGGCTGCGGTGCGGCGGCGGGCAATGCTGGCAGGCTCACCTTTCTTGGCCCGGCCCACCAGCGCAACGCTCAGCGCCGTATCGGCCTGCATGGCACTTGCCAGACCGTCCAGGCTCGTGCGGCCGCTTTTAGTGAAGTCTGCTGTTTTGGCCAGGAAGCTCACGGGTTGCGTGGCCACCCGTGGTACAGCGTAGCGGCCGGTTTTCAACTGCTGCCGAGCCTGTGCAAGCAACGCCGGCGTAGCAGCGCTGATAACCGTAGCCTGTGCCCGTTGGTTCCACTGGTACTTGCTCTGGTTTTCAATGAAATATTTCTGCAAGCCCACCGTATCCTCAATGGCTTTGCTCCACACTTTCTCGTCCATCAACTGGAATAACAGAATACCGTCGCGGTACTCTTTCACCAGCATGCGGTAGTCCTCATACTTATTTTCGAGGTTGTTCTTCTCGAACTCGGTCAGGCTTTGGTCCACGTACTGGTCGTAGAGCTGTTGGGCTACAAAACGCGGCTCGGTGCCGGGCCGGGGCCGCTGGTTTTGTTGCGCGTAGGTCAGGAAATCAGCGGCGGTATAGGGCTTGCCTTTGATCGTGAACAGCGTTTGAGCGCCGCCTTCGGCCTTTTTGCTGGCTTTGCCGGTGGTACTTGTGACTGGCGCAGTATACTTAAAGCGGCCGTTTACCAACGATGTGTCGACTTTCGAGAGAATGTACGCTTTGCCCGCCTGGCTTTCCGTGAATTGATTTTCGGTACGAACCCGCTTTAGGAAAGCAGTCTTGTTCAGTTCCGAGCGGGAGTCCTTGGCCACTTTGCTTTTCAACGTTGGCTCCATGGCCTCGAACGTAGGCACAGGCTGTTTCTCCAATAGCTTGATAACGTGCCAGCCATAGGGCGTCTGGACGGGCGCAGAAATCTGGCCGGGGGCATTGAGCTTAAAAGCAACCTCCTCAAACGAAGGAATCATGCGCCCAGTGCCGAAGGGTGGCAATTCACCGCTGTTGGCTGCTGAGCCGGCATCTTCCGAAAATTGGGCTACCAGCTTGTCCCAGTTCTCTTTACGCTGGGTGAGACGGGTATACAACTCGTCGATCTTCTTTTTGGCCGTTACTGAATCGGCTTTGGGCATACCGGGGGTGGCCCGGATCATAAGGTGCGCCACCTTGATTTCGCCCTGTGCCGGGCGAACATCATTGACCTTGATGAGGTGATACCCGAAACGAGTCCGAACTGGCTGCGACACCTGACCGACCTGCGTTTTAAAGGCGGCAGTTTCAAATGGATACACCATCTGCATAGCCGTGAAGTAGCCGAGTTTGCCGCCGTTTTCGCGGGCCGAAGGGTCTTCGCTGACCTCGCGGGCCACCTGTTCGAAGTTTTCGCCACCACTTACGCGCTGGCGGAGGACCATGATTTTCTGGTAAGCTGCCAGCGTATCAGTGGGAGTAGGCTCAGCTGGCAGGCGCAATAGAATATGCGAGGCATTTACCTCTTTGCTCATCCGCTCGTAGGCTTCGCGAACCAGCTGATCGGTCACGCTTTTCTCGGTGAGGTAGGGTTGCGCGAGCTGTTGCTTGTAGCCATCCAGTTCACGCTTGAACGCCTGCGTGGTGTCGAGGCCCCGCTGCTCAGCTTCAATTACCTTCAGCTTGAAGTTGGTATAGAGGTTCAGGTATTCCTGAACGCTGGGGCGCGTACCGTATTCGGGGGCCGAACTGTTGTTTTTGCGGTAAACGTAGGCAAACTCCTCGGCCGGAACCGGTGTGGTGCCTAGCGTTTCAACAGCAGGTTGGGTGGCGGTGGAGGTTGATTTAGTGGCCTGGCAAGCGGCCAACAGCGCGACGGCAGCGGTGCCGGCGTACAGAATGCGTTTGTGCATACGAGATATAAGAAACTGCAATGCGCGGCAAAGGCCTCCCAAATCAACTGGGCGTAGCTCACTGCCTGTTGCAATTTTACGGATTTTTTTTGGCCCGCCCGCTACGGCAATCCGTTGCTTATCTCACAATTACTCGTTGTTGCTGCCCTATAAATTGCTTCCCGAATACAACGTAATATAGTCTTCACGCAGTACATGAAGGGCATTTGGCTCCAGGAAGCAAAGGTTACCTAACAGCTTTAATCTAGGCGCTTGTATAGCCGGCACACGTTTTGGGTGCCTTGGGTAGTGAATTCCACCCGGTCCATTATGCGGTTGACCAAGGCCATACCAACCCCACCTTTCTTGCCTTGCCGAATGAATTCCGGTAAATCTGGCTCACGGTAAGAAGACGGCTTATAGAAACTAGCCGCGTTATCGAATATCTCAATGCCAAACGACTGATCCTCAACATCAATGGCTAAATCAAGGTGTTGGGATTCGTCTTCGCCGTTGGCATGAATAATCAGATTGGCTACCACCTCATCTACGGCCAGCACAATCTGATTAAGCTGCAAAGCCGACAGATCATAGTTGAGCAGGGAATCCGTGACAAAGTCACGGACAACCTTAAGGTTGCCTCGGCTACAACTGATCCGAAGTGCGTTTTTCATCCCTGCTGCGTGGTCAAAATACGATTAAATAGCCGTAGCCTCGGTTTCGGAAGGCACAATGGTCATGAGCGTGTCCAGCCCAAGAATCTCGAATACGTTGCGCACCTTCTCTTGCATGTTGAAGAATATCAGCTTTACGCCGGCGTCTTGGAACTGCTGGAGATGCGAAATAAAAACCCCCAAACCCGCAGAAGAAATATAGTTCAGCTTCTGGCAATTAATGAGCACTTTCTGGAATTGCAGCGTTTCGGGTTTGGTCAATTCTGTATCAAGGAGCACTGATGAACTAGCATCTAGTTCACCATCAAGGACTAATGTGAGCGTATCGGCGGAAGCGTGTTGCGTTATTTTCATAAGGTCAGGGTACGTCAGTTAAGCACGTCGGGTTGAGTGGATTTAAACTTGACCACCAGCAACGTTTGGTCGTCGTGCATGGGCTGGCCCGCGCTGAACTGGGCCAGGTCACTGAGAATCTGATTTTTGATTTCGTCGGCTTCCATGGAGAACGTCTGCTCAAGCATGTAGAGCAATCGTTCTTCCCCGTATTCCTCCTGCTCGGCATTGCGGGCCTCCACAATTCCGTCGGTGTAAATCACCATCACGTCCCCGGGGTTGTAGTCGTAGAACTGGTTTTTGATGTGCTTCTCGTACGACTCGTTGCGGATAATGCCCAGCCCCAAACCTGTAGTCTGGAAATATGAAACTTCCTCTTTGATTGAGTGATAGTAGAGGGTATGACAGTGGCCAGCCCGCGCAAAAACAAACCCCCGGTTCTCATAATCAATGATGTAGAGCGAAGCGGTGATGAATGCCGCTTTTTCCAGACAGCGGGCCAGGGCGGTATTGGCCTGCGTCATGAACCGGCTGGGCACCGGAAACTTTTCGCGCTCCGAGCGAGCCAAATAGTTTTCCTGCATCAGAGCGTGGAAGATGCCTTTCATCTGAGCCACATGGAAAGCCGCCGTTACGCCCTTGCCCGATACGTCGCCAATCAGGATGGCTAATTGGCGGCCCGGCAGGTGCAGAAAGTCGTAGAAGTCGCCACCGACCTCTTTGGCCGATGCCGCGTAGGAACTGATGTCAAACCAACTGTCGATAGGCAAGTTCTTAGGAATCAGACTGTCCTGCACAGCCGATGCAATCTTCAGCTCCTCCTGCACCCGCTGGTTTTCCAGCGAGATATGCACAAGCTGTAAGTTCTCGATGCTGAGAACCGTCTGGCTGGCGAAGGTTTGCAGGATGCTCAGATTTTCGCGGTCGAAGCCGTACCGGTGCTCTTTGAGCATATACAGCGCGCCAAACCGCCGCTTGGCCGAGCGCAACGGCATTACAATCAGCGAGCCATAGGGGAGGTGCAGGTCGCGGAAACCAGAACTGCCCGATAGGTCGTTGTTGAGATATTCAATCTGATGCAGCTTATACTCCTGGAGCAAGCGTTCTACTTCGGAGGCTTGCTCCGGCAAGACGTGGTAGTGCTGAATGGTGGTGGTTTCGTTGTCTTCTTCTAGGGTAATCCAGGCCGCATCGGCGTCCATGGTTTGTACAGCCGAATCAAACAGCATGGCGTATACTTCCTCTTCGGTTTGGCCTTTCTGGATGAGCTGCGTGAGGCGCTGCATACTTAGAATCTCTTCCCGTTTCTGCTCGAATACACTCGCTGTTGGCAGGTTGAAGACCGTCACCATTAGCCCCATAAAAGCGTAGAAGGTCCCAAAAAAAGCGTTCAGCAGCAAAAAAGCGTGTTGGGGTGCCGGGGCTACCAGCTTCGGGTCGAGGCGGATGCGGAGCAAATACGCCACAAACACGGCCAGAGCCAGCATAATGGCAATCTGCAGGAGTACGGCTTCCCATTTCTGGCGGCGGCTCAGGTAAGCCACCCATTGCTGGTTACCGCTCAGATACACGCCAAAAGTGCCCAGCCCTCCCAGAATAAAGTAGTCGAGCGGATGCGGCGGTACCCAGTCGAGCAGCCGGAAAAGCAGCGTGAAGCCCAGCAGCACTTCAAACCATATCCACTGACGCTGCACCAGCGGTGAGGCCCGAAACAGCACCAGACTACGCCAGGAGTAATTGATGTAGGCCAGAAAAACAACGAACAGCCCCAGATTAACCGTGTAGATGCAGGCGAAAAATGTTTGGTCGTTGGTGGGCAACTCGGCCTGAATGAACCGTTCTACTAAGTGCAAGCCCACGCAGGCGGTGGCTAGCATGCCAGGCCCGAGCACTAGGCGGCGCAACAGTCCCACAAAGTCGTTGCCGTGCAAAGGGTCAGGGCGACCCCGCTGGAAAATAAAGGCTCCGGCCGCAAAAGCAGCCTGCGCCGTTAGCGTCAGCCACTCAGGCCACGGGCCCCCCAGCCATTCGGCAGCCCGTCCGTTGGTATTGCTGAGGGTGCTAAGCAGCAGCAGCAGCCAGCTAAGAACGGTAAGGGGGAAGGTAATAGCTTTCAGCTTCTGGCGAAAGGGCATAGAGTAGGGAAGGGAACCAGCCTACAGATGGTGGCTCAAGCAAATCGGACCGCTAAGATATAGCGGCCAAAGAAATTTTGTAACTGCCGCGCCTTTGGCGCTCAATACTATGCACTTATTGCCAAAAAAAAGTTGATAATTGAGAAAGTTATCAACTCTGTTGTGTAACCAGCAGTGAGAAGGATGTCAAAAGTGTCGCCGCTCTATGCGAAAGAAGGACGACGTATAATAGGTTTGGCGTACCTAGTCGCGGGTATACTCTTTCCATGGGCAGGCAGCCATCTTGGCTGCTGGTGCGCATAACGTTATGAATTCTGAGGCGGTTAAACGCATCCGTAGAAATAACCATTGCCAGATACTCGATGCCTAAAGGCCAGAGGCGGGGCAGCCATTATGCTCTGATCCACTCCTGCTCCTCGGGGCAAATGGTTTGCATATGCGTCATGTTGGCAATCTAGGCGCGAACCTGATGTTGCTTTGCCAACTGAAGGCCTTGCTTGGCTGACGCCAATGCGCAATTCTTCGCCTTGGGTACGAGCCCGCCATTCCAACTCTATAGAATCGAACTCGGGTTCATGATGAATATGCAAGTAAGGAGTAGTGAAAACGCGTATAGCCACAGTCTGAGAGTGTAGACTCAGCGAAAAGGAAAGTTTATATATTAATTTATATATGTAATATGCACTGAAAATTTCGGGTTTCATAAAAACAAGGAAGAGGCGAAACCCTACTGTAGAGCTATGGCCCATAAAAAGCAACAGGCCGGTTCTCACCAGAACCGGCCTGTTGCAATGGCACTAGAAACGCTGTTTTACTTGGTGCTGTAGTTGGGCGCTTCCTGCGTAATCTGTACGTCGTGGGGGTGGGACTCGCGGAGGCCGGCTCCGGTGATACGCACGAAACGCGCCTGCTGCAAGTCTTCAATGGTGGCAGCCCCGCAGTAGCCCATGCCAGCCCGCAAGCCGCCGGCCATCTGGAAGAGCACTTCGGCGGCCAGCCCCCGATAGGCCACGCGGCCCACAATGCCTTCAGGCACCAGCTTCTTGACATCATCTTCGGCATCCTGGAAGTACCGGTCTTTCGAGCCGTCTTCCATGGCTTCCACCGAGCCCATGCCGCGGTAGCTCTTGAACTTACGACCCTCGAAGAGCGTGACTTCACCAGGCGCTTCCTCGGTACCGGCCAGCAGAGAGCCGATCATAATAGTGCTGGCACCAGCGGCAATAGCCTTCACCACATCGCCCGAGAACTTGATGCCACCATCGGCAATAAG
>Ga0210040_10003896_pt1 | contig 19863 bp, 18 predicted proteins | sample CryGeyCG12114_NA_FD_185462 | JGI IMG/M metagenome (GOLD analysis project Ga0210040, IMG submission 185462) | Groundwater microbial communities from aquifer - Crystal Geyser CG19_WC_8/21/14_NA (SPAdes) (version 2) | ecosystem: Environmental > Aquatic > Deep subsurface > Groundwater | place: USA... | reverse complement strand
ATGAAAAAATAACGTATAATATTGAAGCGTTGATGCAGGGCCGGTATTTTGATACCAGCCGGGCCAGCTATCCGTTTGAGGTGATGCGGATGGCGGCGCTGTTGCATTATCAGCGGAAAAACCAACGCCCCAAAGCCGTTATTGCCATTATTGGCACCGATATTCAGGAGCACATTCACGGCGCTTTTGCCAAAGAGTTTTTCGAATGCGGCGATTTTGATACTGAAATTCTGCATTTTAATTCGGTTTCGGCTGCACTGGAGAAACTTTTATTTACCGAATGCCGGGCCATTGTTTTTTCCAGTAGCGAAACCGAATACGAGCGCTTTTCGCAGCACTTTACCGGAGCGCTGAAAAATCATAAGAACCGGCCACTGCTTATTTTGGCGGCTCCGCCCGAAGAAATGAAAGAAGAACTGGAAGAAAACGGGTTTGATGGACGAATATTTCAGAATTGCAATGCAGCTTCCATCATTGGCCGTATACAGCAACGCTTACTTAGTAGTGAGGTTTGATACAGTCCATAGTCGATGGTCGATGGTCCATAGCTTGGAATAACGCTTTTAGATAAGTGGCTTTTTATCCACTACTGTTTAGCGAAGTATAAAGAAATAAATAGCTGTCTTTTTATTTCTAACTTTTAATTTCTAATTAAACCCAAGTGAAAATAGATTTCACCAACATAGATTTTAAAGCTTTAACCGCCGGGGTTAATCCGCCCGGCGCGGCCATAAAACCGCAAACCTGGAAAACGCACGAGCAAATTCCGTTACAGAACTTCTATACCAAAGCAGATACAGATAAGTTTGAGCATTTAAATTTTGCCGCCGGTTTGCCGCCTTATTTGCGCGGGCCGTACAGCACCATGTACGTGCGCAACCCCTGGACCATCCGGCAATATGCCGGTTTTAGTACCGCCGAAGAAAGCAATGCTTTTTACCGGCGTAACTTAGCGGGCGGGCAAAAAGGTTTATCCGTAGCTTTTGATTTGGCTACGCACCGCGGCTACGACTCCGACCACCCGCGCGTAGTCGGCGATGTGGGCAAAGCCGGCGTGGCCATAGATTCTATCCTGGACATGAAAATACTTTTCGACCAGATTCCGCTGGACCAGATGAGTGTTTCCATGACCATGAACGGCGCCGTGTTGCCTATTCTGGCTTTTTATATTGTGGCGGCCGAAGAACAAGGCGTACCGCAGGAAAAACTGAGCGGCACCATCCAGAACGATATTTTAAAAGAGTTTATGGTGCGCAATACCTACATTTACCCGCCGGAGCCCAGCATGCGCATTATTTCAGATATTTTTGCTTACACGTCACAGCACATGCCCCGGTTTAACTCCATTAGCATCAGCGGATACCATATGCAGGAAGCCGGCGCCACCGCCGACCAGGAACTGGCTTATACCCTGGCCGATGGTCTGGAATACGTGCGCACCGGTTTAAAAGCCGGATTAGATATCGATGCGTTTGCGCCGCGTTTGTCTTTTTTCTGGGCCATCGGCATGAACCACTTTATGGAAATTGCTAAACTACGCGCTGCCCGGATGCTGTGGGCTAAACTGATAAAACAGTTCAAGCCGAAAAACGAAAAATCGCTGATGCTGCGCACCCATTGCCAGACCTCCGGCTGGAGTTTGACCGAACAAGACCCATTTAATAACGTGGCCCGCACCACTGTGGAAGCGCTGGCTGCCGTGCTAGGCGGTACCCAAAGCTTGCACACCAACGCCCTCGACGAAGCCATTGCCTTGCCCACCGATTTTTCGGCCCGTATTGCCCGTAATACGCAGTTGTATTTGCAGCACGAAACCCACATTACCAAAACCGTTGATCCCTGGGGCGGCTCGTACTACGTAGAAGCGCTCACGCACGAACTGACGCACAAAGCCTGGGAACTGATACAAGAAGTAGAAGAACTGGGAGGCATGGCCAAAGCCATTGAAACCGGTTTACCCAAAATGCGCATTGAAGAAGCGGCGGCCCGCCGCCAGGCCCGTATTGATGCAGGTAAAGACGTAATTTTAGGCGTTAATAAATACCGCTCCGACGCACCCGACGATTTCCCGATGGAGATACTGGATATTGATAACACCGCTGTGCGGGAAGCCCAGTTACAACGCTTACAACATTTAAAAGAAAACCGGAACCAAGGCGAAGTAGATGCTGCTTTAAATGCCCTTACCGAAGCCGCCCGCACCAATAGCAACAATTTACTGGCCTTAAGCATCGAAGCCGCTCGTAAACGGGCTACATTGGGAGAAATATCTACCGCTTTAGAAAGAATATACGGGAGACACCGAGCCGTGACCAGAGCCATATCCGGCGTTTATTCCGCCGAACTATCTGACGACGAAAACTTTAAAAAAGCCCGCGAACTGACCGATCAGTTTGCCCAACTGGAAGGCCGCCGCCCCCGCATTATGGTGGCTAAAATGGGCCAAGACGGTCATGACCGGGGCGCCAAAGTAATTGCCACTTCCTTTGCCGATCTCGGCTTTGATGTGGATATAGGACCTTTATTCCAAACCCCGCAGGAAGTAGCCCTGCAAGCCGCCGAAAACGATGTGCACGTAGTGGGCATCAGCAGCCTGGCGGCCGGCCATAAAACGCTGATGCCGCAATTAATATCCGAACTGAAAAAGCTGGAACGCGACGATATTCTAGTAATTGTGGGCGGTGTTATTCCGGCGCAGGATTATCAATTTCTGTATGATGCCGGAGTAGCGGGCATATTTGGTCCGGGTACGGTGATTAGTGTGGCGGCGCAGCAGATTTTGGAAAGGTTGATGCGGGAAGAATGATCTAAAATAAAAGGGCTCCTAATTAAGGAGCCTTTTTATTTCTAAGTATTTATTAATTTTAGAAGACTTAAATTCTTAATATGGCTAAATACCTTTCAATTAACAAAGACAATACATTTAGGAATGAGTATTTGAATTATGAAGAAGGCTGTTTAACAGAATTGGGTGAAGTATCCAACATCAATCTATTGATTGGCGCAAATAATTCTAGAAAAAGCAGGTTTGTACGGGCTTTGTTAAAATTGGATAAGTATAATTTATTTTCAGAAAAAGTTGATGGCTTGTTAGAAAAATTAGAGGATGCTTTAAAACCATTTATTAATTCTCTTAAGAAAGATGAAAGTTCTACATTAAAAATTCTTAAAAAACAAAGAAGCTCTGAAGAATTAGCGCAACGTGAAAATGTAAAAGCTCTATATAATATAATCAACTCCGATATAGAAAGAAACATTAGGATAAATAATGAATACTTTATTTTGTTCATCGATACCCTTAGGCAGAAATACGATACATCAGATTTTGATTTAAAAGGCTTCAAATCAATAATAGAAAGTCATAAACATCTAATTTATTTTTTAATTAGTTGTAGTGAATTACGCTCTGCCATGAATAATTCACATTACTTTTATTCATTTAGTTATTTAAGTAATGAATTATACAAATCATTTGAATTACTTCATGAGGCACATTCTATTTTAGAAATATTAGCCTCAATAGAATTCAAATCTTACTCTCCTAATAAAATCTATATTCCTACCCTTAGGGCCGCTATTTCAATTTATCTTGATTCATCTGATAAAGCTACTTCCGATATTTTCAAATCCACCATTCTAAAAAATTATGGTTTTAATGAGAAAGAACAAAACTTAGAAATTATAACCGGACTTGATCTATTTAATAAGATAAAAAGAAGCCGAAATAGTATTAGGGAAACCAGGAACAAATTTGCTGCATTTGAGACGTTTTTAAAAAAGAATTTCTTTGATAATAAAGAAATAGATATTGTAGCTCTAGAAGAAGAGAGTACTAATGAGGAGCACATAAAAATCTATATAGAAGGAGAAAACGACAGAGATTTACATGATTTAGGGGATGGCGTACAATCTCTGATTATTTTACTTCATCCTATTTTTATGGCAGAAGAAGGAACTTGGATATTTATTGAAGAACCCGAACTTAATATGCATCCAGGGTTACAACACATCTTTTTAAGGACTTTGTTATTTGATAAATTCTTAAAGAAAAAAAATCTCCGCTATTTCATTACGACTCATTCTAACAACCTTTTAAACTTAAGCCTAAATTTTAATAAATTTATTTCAGTATTCACCTTTGAAAAACTAAGCCAAAAAAATTCTTCCGTTTCAAAAATCACGCAAGTAGTAGGTAACGATACTAAAATATTAGAATTATTAGGTGTATATAATTCCAGTGTTTTCATGTCGAATTGTAGTATATGGGTAGAGGGAGTTTCTGACCGGCGTTATTTGAAAGCTTTTCTTTTAGCTTATATTAGAGACAATTATCAGAAAACTTATCAAGAAGATTTACATTTTTCTTTCTTCGAATATGCGGGCACCAATCTTCAACATTACTTATTTAACGAAGAAGATGACTCTCCTGAAAGTTTAGATAAAATAAAAGCGCATTTCTTATCTAATAAAATATTTCTTTTAGCTGACCAAGATAAAGCTCCTTGGAAACAAGAAAGACACAAAGTAATTAAATCCTGGATCAAAGATAAGTTTCATTATGAAACCACTGTTGCTTTAGAAATTGAAAATACTTTATCGGCTAATGTTTTAAAGATGATAGTTAACAAAGTTTTAAAAGTTGAAGTAGCTATTGTTAATACTTTAAATTTGATTGAAGAAGATTATTTAAATATTGGATTAGGAGAGTTTTTAAATAGAAAACTAACAAATAAAGTCCAAAAATTACCAAAATTCAGAGACAAAGGAGGAACATTAAAACCAATTTATAAAGAGAAATTCTCTAAATACGTTTTGGAAGGAGTTGAATCAGAAAATATTAAATGGGCCGATATATGCAAGAACGAACATGCAAAAAATTTAACCGAATCATTATACCATTTTATTGAAAGTCATAACTCTTCTTTCTAAAATATTAAGTAGGTAATTAATCTCTTTTCGCGTTAAAGTAGTGGTAAATATGTTGCCATTTAATACTCAACAAAGCAAAAGAATTGCGTTTACCTAAATTTAAATAAAACCGCAAGCCTGCTTTTCCAGTTTCTATTAACAAGGTTTCTAATTCTTAATAAAAGCTATTGCTATGAAAATTGTAAAAGTCGATACAGAATTTGCAACTATTAAGAAATGGTTTCAAGAAATAGAAAGTTTTATTTCAAGTCCTTCTTTAAGCCACGTAGAAGCTAAATTTAAAGATTCGGAGTTTATTGAACTGGATATATTTTACGATAACCATGAGCACGTATTAAGGATAAAATTTATGGATAATGCTTATCAGGATGCTATAAAACAAATTATAAATCCTAAACCCATTTTCCACCGCGAGTTTCGGCCGGATGAATTAAGTTCTCTTAAAAATTTAGCTCAGGAAATTAGTCAGGGCAAGTTTATTTCTGTTTCGTAACTTCTTATAATAAGTTGTTCCACTATTCTTTCTAACCCCTATTCATTCTTAATCTAAAAAAATGTTGTTTATTGCTAAGATTGAACAAGGCCCTTTAAAGCAATTTACACCTAATGATTACTTGCATTGGTAATCTATTAAATGATTCTCCACCTCATCTACCAATACTTAAACTCTGGCACGATGCTTGAATTAATAGACATAGATGAACCTTTTAAAGCCTCATCCAACAAACAAGATGAAAAAATTAATTATAGCAGCTAGCCTATTACTGGGATTCGCCTTGGTTCAACCGGTTGCGGCCCAGGTTTCGGTAAATATAAATATCGGCAGCCAGCCGGTTTGGGGACCAGTGGGATACGATTATGTAGAATATTACTATTTACCGGATTTAGATATATACTACCATGTACCAACGCAAGAATACGTTTATTTAGTAAACGGTCGTTGGGTGTTTTCCCGTATTTTGCCGCCCTACTATAGCAACTATGATTTTTACCGGGGCTATAAAGTAGTAATTAACGAACCCCGGCCTTATTTGTACCACAATCGTTACCGGGCAAACTACGCGCAATACCGTGGCCGCATGAGCCAGCCAGTTATCCGCGATAGCCGCGACTCCCGGTATTACGGTAATGCAGGCCATCCGCAATATAACCGGCAAGTATATGCCAACCAGAACCAGGCGCAACCGCGTTATGAGTCAAGGAACCGGTACGAAACAAATAACGGCCGGCAAAACGAACGGGTGATAACCAGAGAACAGCCGCGTACGGAAAGCCGGAACACCAATAATAACCGTTCTCGCCGTAGCGAACAAAATACCCGGAGCCAGAACAGCAACCGTAATGAACGTGGCCGGAACTAATGTTACGCCAGCGAGTTTATCTTCATATTTCTTTTACGCTTCCAAAAGCCAGACTTGTGTCTGGCTTTTTACATTTTTGGCCACAACCAGGGCCCGAAAAGCCGGTAGCTTCTTAATTGCAATTTGCCCGGTTGCTTAAACGCTTCTCTCTTTAACTAGCGCCAGTTTACGTGTATTTTACATCTAATCTTAAACGTTATCAGGTGCCCCATAAGCAGTATTTATTAACCAAAGGTTAAATTAATTTTAAATTTTCTCGAAAAAAGATAAAAGTTAATTTTATTAATCTAAATTACAGGATAAATATACGAATGAAAGGAGATCCGCAACATGAGTATAAGTTTACCCGCCACGATTCAGAATACCTATTCCGATGCTCTTAATTTAAAAATCAAAAATAAAATAGCCGAGTTAGAGCAAATAGCGGATAAGTTACCAGGTGTCATTCTGGTGCATCAAATAAGCGATCTTTCGATAGTATATATGAGCCCGTGCGGATGGCAGCAATTGGGTACTACGCTGGAAGAAATTGTGGCTTTAGGGCCGGCCTATTATCAGCGCTTTTTTAACCAAGAAGATGCCCAGGAATATGTACCTAAAATGAAGGCCTTGCTGGAGCGAAATAACGAAGCAGAATGGATAACCATGTTTCAACAGGTGCGGATTGTAGGTCCGGCGGATTGGACGTGGCATTTAACTTCCGTTAAAATTTTTATGCGCGACGAAAATAACCAACCCTTATTAACCATTGGCATCGCTATCCCGATAGATCCGGAGCACCATATTATGCATAAAGTGGCCCGCTTGCTGGAAGAGAATAACTTTTTGCGCAACAATTATCAGTATTTTAGTAGACTCTCCAAAAGGGAAAGAGAAATACTGAAGCTACTGGCTTTGGGTAAAACTTCCCCGGAAATTGCCAGCGCATTGTTTATCTCTACTACCACCGCCGAAACGCACCGTCGCAATATCCGCCAAAAATTAAATGCCGAATCAGGATATGAACTTTCGCAATACGCCCGGGCTTTTAATTTAATCTGAGACAAATTATTTAATAGTAGGTACAGCTTAAACAACTATAAAATAAAGTTGAATATAAATCAGTTGAACAAGACCTTTTTCTTGCCCAACCGACGCTATTTTGTAATTATGACGTGTCATTTCAAATATTTTAAAATCGGCCTGGTTTATTTAAACCAAACCTGCCGGAAAACAGGCCTTGGCATTAAGAAAACTTGTAGATAGTAGTTTGCTGAAATTTCTCGCCGGGTTGCAGGATAATGCTAGGGAAATGCGGTTGGTTGGGTGCATCCGGAAAATGATTTGTTTCCAGGGTAAAGCCCTGGTACTGCTGATACAACTGGCCTTGTTTACCGGCAAGGCTGCCATCCAGGTGGTTGGCGGTATAAAAATGAATGCCGGGCTGCGCGGTATATACTTCTATCTGGCGACCGCTCACCGGGTCTGCGGCACGGGCAGCCAGCTGTAAGCCGGCACCCGGCCGGTTTAAAACAAATGTATTGTCGTACCCCTTGGTTTGAGCTATACCACTGCCAATGGCTTCGGTTTGGGTAAAGTCCATAGCCGTATTTTTTACCGCCGGCATTTCACCGGTAGGTATAACCGTTTCGTCGACGGCAATATAAGCATCGGCATTCAGGTATAATTGGTGGTTTGAAATGGTATCGGTGCCGGCAGTTAAGTTAAAATAGCTGTGGCTGGTCAGGTTTACCGGCGTAGCCTGGTCGGTTTCCGCCGTAATCTGAATGCTCAGTTCATCATTATCCGATAAAGAATAAACTACCTGTACGCTTAAGTTTCCCGGATAACCTTCTTCCCCAGCGGGGCTTTGGTACGTTAACTGCAAGGTATTCTGATCTGTTACTTCGGCATTCCAGATTACTTTAGAAAAACCGGTAATGCCGCCGTGCAAATGGTTCGGGCCGTTATTGGTGGCTAAGGTATATTCGCGATTATTAAGGGTAAATTTACCTTTGGCAATGCGGTTAGTAACCCGGCCAATAATAGCGCCAAAGTTCGACTGATCGGTCAGGTAACCAGCCAGGTTATCGTAGCCCAGCACCACATCGCCTAAGTTGCCGTTTTTATCCGGTACCAGGATAGCCGTAATTCTGCCGCCGTAATTGGTTATTTTTACCTGCACATCATTGGCGTTTGCTAAAGTAAACAAGCTTATTTCCTGTCCGGCTACGGTTTGACCAAACCTTTCTTCTTTTATTTTTACCATATTTAATTTTTCTTCGTTAATAAAGGTTTACCAAAAGCAATTAAAGCGAAATACTTTAATTTCTATCCATCGAACGGCCGTTTTTATTTTTTACCCCGAAGAAACTACTACGGGTTAGAAATTGAATAAGTCAGTACGCGGAAAAATGTTGATGCAAAATCTGTTTTAATCTCCAACTCTGGCAAGAGTTCGTATATATACGCCTGATTACGAAATAAATTCATTATTAATAAACAAAGAAAAAACTATGGGCTTACTAGACGGAATTATGGGCAATGCCAGCGAGGCGCCTTTGGATAAGCTGCAAGCAGAATATGGAGCCATCTTAGCCGAAGGCGAATCCCTGCAAAAAGCTTTTAAAGTATTGCGCGATATGCTGATATTCACGAACAAGCGCTTGATTTTTGTAGACAAGCAGGGCGTTACCGGCTATAAAGTAGAATATTTGTCTATTCCTTATAAATCGATTACCCGTTTTTCTAAAGAAAGCGGCGGTATGCTGGATTTGGATGCCGAATTAAAAATTTGGGTAACCGGCCAGGTTGAACCGATCCGGAAGGAATTTAAAAAAGATAATAATATTAACCTGGTGTACCAATTACTGAGCACCCATATTCTAAAATAAAGTAGCTTATACGCCTAACCAAAGCCAGCAACCATAAACGGACACCTTTAAAAATTAAGCCAGGTAGTTTAGGATATAGGCGGCCTGCCAGGTAGCACTTAATTTTTAACCTAATTTGCATCTACAATCCAATACATTGCAAAGCATCTTGCCTGTTAGGCCAAAGCTGAGACATAGCTAAAATAAAATTTTAACATAAAATAATACCACACGGTAGGTGCCCCAATAATTGGTATATTTGCAACTATTTACGGCATAGCCTCGTGCTTACCGCTTTATTTTAACTTGTGTTTACCGTTTTATTGTAAAGTAAAAAGATTTACTTCAGACTCCTACCAATGATAATTTTATGGATTTCCAACTGCTTTTTGCTCATATTCCCGAAACCATTGTTGTACTGGCGCCGGAGCCCGGCTATAAGATATTGGCTGCAACCAATACTTATCTGAGAACGACTATGCGGCAACGAGAAAACATAGTAGGACTACAATTTTTACTAGAAGCCTATCCTGATTCTGCTGTACCCTACGAAGAAAACCCGGTAAAAATATCATTAGACAAAGCATTGACTAGTAAAAAAACAGATTCCCTGGATGTGCTGCGCTACGATATAGTAAAACCAACCGAAGATGGCGGCGGCTTAGAAGAACGTTACTGGGAAGCATCTCACACCCCGGTACTCGATGCCAGCGGCCATGTACTCTATATTATTCAGAACACGCACGACGTTACCGAAAGAGAACTTGCCAAACAAGCGCAACAAAAAAGTGAGCAAAAGTTTCGGTTTATGGCCGAATCGATGCCCCAAATTATTTATACCGTTAATACGCAAGGCGAGTTTACTTATTTTAACCAACACATTGTGCATTATACGGGTTTGCCCCTGCAAGCATTTGCCGGTACAGGGTGGCAACAAATTATCCATCCCGACGATTTGCCTACATTAACAGCGCGCTTTGCCGAAGTTCTGCAAACGGGTGCTGATTTACAGATCGAATTGCGCATTCGGGATAAAGAAGGCAATTACCGCTGGCATCTGTTAAGAAGCAGGCAGATGAAAGATGAAAATAACAACCCTGTTATGCGGGTAGGCAGCGCCACCGATATCCACGACACTCGCCTGCTAGTGCAGGAATTATTGACAACCAACGAACAAATGGCGGATTTATCCGATCAGGTACAGTTTGCTTATCAACAAGCCGAAACTGAGCGCAAAACCTTGGAAAGGCTCATTATGGAGAGCCCAGCCTTTTTCTGTATCATAAAAGGCCCGGAACACCGGTACGAATTAATCAATCAGAATTACCAGAAATTATTTCCGAATCGAGTTTTACTAAACAAAACTGTAGCCGAAGCCTTGCCGGAAGTTATTGACCAAGGCTTTATAGATATTCTGGATAATGTTTATAAAACTGGCAAAACATTTATGGCGGAGGAAACTTTAATTAAAATAGACCGCTACGATAACCACCAGTTAGAAGACGTTTATTTAACTTTTACCTACCAGCCACTTTACAAAGAAGATGAACAAATAATCGGCATTATTGTGTTTGGATACGAGGTGACAGAACAAGTTCTGTTAAAAAAGAAATTAGAAGAACTAGGGAATGCTTAAACATTCTAAGATTCTGCAAGTTTGTATTTATAAGTTTAGGCCAGCCCAATGAATGGAGCGCAAATAGATTTTCAACAGCTACGGATAAAACACATTCTCTATAAATCAAAAGTGCGTTCGGTACTTTACGGTGGCGTTTATGATGAGAATTTCTTTTCCGCTTCCGGCCCGGTAGGTACCTGGTTTACTACCGTTGGTATGCCCCGTTACGGGCTGCAAGCAGAAATGCGGGAGTTGGCCATTATTAATCAGGATTTAAATGCTACCGCAATTAATTTATTTCACTTATATAAAAGCGGCAGAATAGATCAGGCCCACGATGGCATGAAAAATGTAGAAACTAAATCGGATCGGTTTATAAACATTCTCTCTCAATTAGAGCGAAAGTTAAAAGATAGTCCACTTAGTATTTATTCTTCCTAAGCATTTCTCCTTTTCGATATCAAACCGGAATAAACGTCTTTTCTCTCCCTCCTGCTATTAAAAATTACTGCTGATAATTTTTGCAGGTACTTATTAGAACTACTCTTGCTATACTTAAAGCAGCATGCTATTAGAAAGCGCCTGATAAATATATTTGGGGAATAATATTTTACCATTCTTTTTTCTTTTAGGAAAAAGAACTTTACCTTTGCTAACACTGTTATAATTTATAACACAAAGAAAAAAGATGGGAATTACAGAACGTAGAATAAGACAGAAAGCCGAAGTCAGGACCAGCATCCTGCAAGCAGCCTGGCAACTAGTTCTGGAAGAAGGTTGGCAGTGCTTATCCATCCGCAAAATTGCTGATGCTATTGAATACAGCGTACCGGTTATTTACACGCATTTCGAAAACAAAGAAGCTATATTGCTGGAGTTTACGAAAGCAGGTTTCCGGTTACTAAACAACCAATTACTGGAGGCAAAAGCCCAGCATCCGGAACCAGCAAAACAACTGGAAGCCATGGCCTATACATACTGGAACTTTGCTTTTGAAAATAAAGAATATTATCAGCTGATGTACGGCTTAGGTATGCCTACCTGCGAAACCGTAAGGCAGGTACCTGAAGTTGGAAAGTTCACGGAAGTAATGCAGGCAGCAGTTAAAGATCTGATTAACAGCAGTAAAAATCCGGCAGCAGATTCATTTCTGAAATTTCAGACTTACTGGTCGATGCTGCACGGTCTGGTATCTATTAATCTGACGGGCCGCAGTGCGGCTTCCGACCAATTAAATTTATCGGTGCTGGAAGATGCCGTACGCGGATTTGTAAAAAACATAACCGGGTGATTTTTTTTGACTTTATAGTTAACAGTGTTAGTTTTAATACTAACGTAATCACTTTCAACCAAATAAATAAAGAATACAATTACATAAAAATTAATTACTGCCTAAACTAAAATTATAATTATGAGCCTGATACAAGCTTTAGAATGGCGTTACGCTGCCAAGCGCATGAACGGACAGCAAGTACCGCAAGAAAAAGTAAACAATATTTTAGAAGCCATCCGTTTATCGGCTTCTTCTATGGGGCTGCAGCCTTATAACATACTGGTTGTAGAAGATTTGGAACTGCGGGAGAAAATAAAAGCTGTGGCTAACAACCAGCCCCAAATTACCGAAAGCTCACTCCTGCTTATTTTTGCGGCCTGGGATAATATTACGCCCGCTCATATAGAAGAATTTATTAACAATACCGCCGAAGTAAGAGGCGTTAGCCTGGAATCGTTGGACGGATTTAAAAACATACTGCTGGGTATAGCGGAAAAGAATACGCCGGAACAAAGTTTTCAGTGGGCTGCCCGCCAGACTTATATTGCTTTTGGAACGGCTATTGCTGCCGCTGCTATTGAGCAGGTGGATGCAACCCCAATGGAAGGCTTTAATGCCCCGGCTTTAGACGAACTCCTGAACCTGAAAGAAAAAGGCTTACGTAGTGTAACTTTATTACCGCTGGGTTACCGCGATGCGGATAGTGACTGGTTGGTTAAAATGAAAAAAGTCCGGCGCGATAAAGATAAACTGTTTATAAAATTATCAGTCTAAACCGGCTATATAAGTACAATGACAGAATTATGAAGTGAGCGAATGAGTGTATAAATGTCAAAAATGACTTATAGACAGCGACAAAACTTCTTGGGAAAGCGGTTGAGAAAACGTTAGCCTAGCTCCCCTCCCGGAAAGCTGGCTTTCCAGAAAGCTTGCTTTCCGGGAGGGGTTTGGGGGTGGTTTTTTATTTTTTATTTCCGACAAGTTAAGACGTGGTCTATATTAACTTTCTTGTTTGACTTAAATTAATTTTGTCCTCTTGCTTATATAAATTAACATTCTGCTGTTTTGCTCCTGATTACTCATATTAGAAAGCAAAACCGCCGAACCGTTATTCTTTATCAATCAACCTATTAAGAATGAGAACGATAAAAAAAATACATAAAGCGGCTTATGCCCCCATTGCAGATCTGGTAACCTACCGGGCCTTGCCTACTGACTCAATGCCCATGGACGCGCTCGATCCGTTTCTTTTCCTGAACCATCATGGTCCGCAAGTTTATAAGCCTAAAAACCAAGGCTTGCCTTTTGGCCCGCACCCTCACCGGGGTTTCGAAACAGTAACTTTTATTCTGGAAGGCGATATCATGCACAAAGATACCGGTGGCCACGAAAGTATAATTGATGCCGGCGGTATTCAGTGGATGACGGCCGGCAGCGGCCTGATCCACGCCGAAATATCTTCGGATACTTTCAAAGCGCAAGGCGGTCCGCTGGAGATTCTGCAGCTTTGGCTAAACTTGCCGGCGCAGCATAAAATGACGGCTCCGCACTACGTTGGTTTGCAAAAAGAAGAAATTCCGAACCTGAGTTTGGATAACGGTAAAGTAAACGTGCACTTGGTTGCGGGCAACTGGGGCGATACCGTAGCGCCTATTCAGTCTTTCACCAATCTGCTGCTTTCTTGGATTACTTTTCAGGCCGGCGGCGAACTTAAGTTGCAAGTACCTACCGCAGATACCATTTTTCTGTATGTAGTTAGAGGGGAGTTAAATATAAATGGGCAAACAATACCGGCATTAAATTTAGTGGAATTTGCCAACGACGACGAAAATCTGGATATACAAGCCAGCACCGACAGCATTATTTTATTTGGCCACGGCCAACCTTTTAACGAACCTATTGTGGCATACGGGCCTTTTGTCATGAACACCGAAGACGAAATTCAGCAGGCTTACCAGGATTATCAGCACGGTAAATTCGGCACCTGGAAAGGTTAGGCATTGGCTACTAAAAGCAGTTAAAGAAATTTTTTTTTACCACCTTTAAATTTGCTTTGCCACATAAAAAATGGCACTATCACCCAAATGATAGTGCCATTTTTTTATAGCAATTATGCTCACCCAAAAATTACTTTTCAAAAGTAAATCAAAGCTTTGAAATTCAGCTTTTGCTAGTTTTTGGGCTTATTGAAAAGCTTCTTTCAGCTCATTGGTAGCTAGCTCTTGGGCTTCTGCGGCTTGCGGTACCACGGCTGCCATACCAAAGAACTCGTGGGTTACACCTTCGTAAACTTTAGTAGTAACCGGCACGCCGGCCAACTGTAGTTTAGCTGCCAGTTGTTGTCCTTCGGTTTGTAAAGGATCTATTTCGGCATTAATAATAGTTGCCGGTGGTAAGTTATGTAAATCAGCTACATCTACCAGCGAAACCCAAGGTGTATCCCCATCGGCTGGCGTACGGAAATAATTATTAAAGAACCACTGCATCAAAAGTTTGCTTAAAGGCTTTGCATCGGCATATTTAATATAAGATTCGGTGTTGGTATCGTTGTTGGCAATAGGGTAAACCAGCAATTGGTGCACCGGCATTGTTACTTCATTGTCGCGCGCCATTAAACAAACGGCCGCAGCCAGTCCACCCCCGGCACTTTCTCCGGCTACGGCTATTTTAGCCGGGTTTATATTTAGCATAGCAGCATTTTCTCTAACCCACATATAAGCGGCATAAGCATCTTCATGGGCTGTTGGGAACTTAAATTCTGGTCCTTTGCGGTATTCTACCGAAACTACAACTGCATTGGTTTTTTCGGCTAAAGCTTGGGCCGATGAATTATACGTGTTAATAGTAGCAATTACCCAGCCTCCGCCGTGGTAATATACAATACCAGGCAAAGCACCTGTAGCACTTTTGGGGCGGTAACTACGGGCATGAATGCTGCCTCCAGCTACCGGAATAGTAAGGCCCACGGTATCTACCGTCATAATGGGCATTGCAATATTATTGTTTTTCATTACGGCCATAGCGGCATCAGCAGGGGTGGGTGCCATACGCGCTTGTTGCGGCGTAAGAGAAGTAAGCGGAACACTATTTGTTAGGCTATCCAGTGCCTCAACCACGGCTTGCATCTCCGGTGCTATGGTTGGCCCCCATGTTGGTTTGGAGCCTTTAGGGGTTATGCCGCTGGAGGTATCATCGTCATCATCTTTACAGGCCGACATAGAAGTTATTAAGCCCAAAACTGCTAACAAACTAAAAAGCCGCAACCAATTGTTCTTTTTTTGCCTGGCTGCATCAGGTTTATTTTTAAACGAAATTTGTGAAGGTAACTTATAATTTTTCATAGTTTAAATTGATTTATATTGCATTGTACGGCAAATAAATGTAAATCGGTTAGGCTTTCAGAAATATATTTTATAATTTATAAATATAAAAACATATATATAATTATATACTCAAACTAACAAACAACAAATTTCAAACTGATTTAAAGCTTATTAGCTTTTTCTCCAGAAACAAATGCAGATTGATCGCCCGGTATATTATGTCTATTGCTTCTTTGTTTTCAAAGATTTTCTGAAATATCTCGTCCCGAACAACTTATCAGTTTTGTATTAGAAAATATTAGCCGGAAAACTTCGATCTTCAAGAGTTGTTTTAATTCTATTACACTTGGATAGTTACCCACCTTTGTGTTCTTTTGAAGGCTGTTCCGGAAGAGCAGTGCGGCAGATGCAACTACTTTAGCGCAATTGGAGTACTCTTTTTAGGTTTTAATAACAACTTCTTACAAATTTGCTTCCCGGAAATTAAAAAGGCAAAAGAACTGTTATCAGAATAAAAACATGAATGGTTGCAAGAATGGAGAATAATGAGCAGGAGCTTATGCCCATTTGGGCAGGAAAGTAACTCCTTACATTTTTGTTTTTGATCAATAATTAAAAGACGCGTGACAAATAAAGAAATAAAAGCATTAATTTCCTTACTGGAAGACGAGGACGAAGGCATTGCGTTGCACGTAGAGGAAAAAATAGTTTCGCTGGGTGAATCTATGATTCCTTTTCTGGAAGAGGAATGGGAATCAAGCATTAACCCGGAAGTACAGAAAAAAATTGAAGAGCTTATCCATAAGCTGCAATACGAGGCTCTGTTAAGCAAATTAGTAGCCTGGAAAGATGGCGGGGCGGTAAACCTGATAGAAGGCATGTGGCTGGTAAATTCTTACCAGTACCCCGATGCATCGCTGCAAAATATAAATAAGACTTTAGATCAGATTTATTACGAAGCCTGGCTGCACGTGCGCCCGGATATGCACCCTTATGACCAAATTAAAGCGCTTAACCACGTTTTATTTAAGCTCTACAAGTTTTCGGCCAATACTAAAAATTTCCATTCGCCGGCCAACTCTATGCTGCACCTGGCCCTGGAAACCAAACGGGGCAATCCGCTTACCTTGTGTGTTATTTACCTGACAATTGCGCAAAAACTGGAGTTACCGGTTTACGGCGTTAATTTGCCTAACCTGTTTATTCTCACCTATAAAAAAGACGATTTCCAGTTTTACATTAATGTTTATAATAAAGGATTAATGTTATCGAAGGCCGATATTGATAATTATATTCTGCAACTGAACCTGAACCCGGTAGATATTTTTTATGAGCCTTGTCCTAACCTGGATATTGTAAAACGGGCATTGCGCAACCTGGCTTTATCTTTTGAGAAACTGAACGAAGCCGAAAAAGCGGTGGAAGTAAACAAATTATTAGATGCCATCAGCGATGAACCAACAACCGCAGCTTCCGGGGAGGAAGAAGAAAGCGACGAAGATGATGAATAAATAGTTATGGATAAAAGCAAGAGGCAGCCAAGGCTGCCTCTTGCTTTTATAAGCATTTTAGTACCAGCATTGCAGGAAAAGCGCGATGATTTACAACTTATATTTCGGTGCGCTTAAATTTAAGAATACTACTAAGATCAGCATAATAATCAGATCAAAAACAAAAGCTGCGGCAGACCAATAATTTATTTCGCTCATAAGACCAAACCCGATTATTATGAGCCCCGCGATAATAAAAGTTTTTTTCATAAGTAAAGAAAAGCCTTTAATATCAAACCTTTCTTTATCGCTTTTAGGCATCGTATTATATCCGGCTATCAATTCCGGATAACGCTTAACTAAAAAACCCAAACCTACCACTAATAGTCCAACTACAATTGAAATCATGATCGTTTATTTGTTTTAACTATTAGTAATTATTTACAAACTTTTATAAAACATTAGCGTTTCATCAGATTTTATATCACCGGCCTCAATGGGCTATAAAGTAGAGAAGTTTAAAACTTTTTAATCATACAGCCAATAGCGTGTATTTCCGGAGCCGGTACCGGTTTGTTCGCCAATACAGCAATTAAAGCATTTTGTAAATAAGCCTGGCGCACAGAAGTTTCCAGTTGCGGATTATCATCTATGGCCCCTTTGTATTTTAAGACAAAGCTGCCGTTTTGGTTCTGAAGTAAAAAAGCTTCGGGCGTTTTAGTAGCTCCAAATTGCCGGCTTACTTCTTGCTCCGGATCGGGTATTAAAGGCAAATTAGCAGATTCGGCGGGTACCTTATCGGCCAAAGCTTTGGCTTGCGCTCCGCCCAGTTCCAGGCTGATAGTAGGGTTTAAAAACAAGAATGTAACGCCTTGGTTCGCATAGGTTGTTGCCAAGCTGCGCAAACGTTTTTCGTAAAGCCGTGAGTTCGGGCAAGTCTCGTTTACAAACACTACTACCACGGCTTTGCCGGCAGCAAAATCGGTTAAAGAAACTGACTTGCCGCTTTTGTCCGTTAAGGTAAAATTCGGCACGGTTTGCCCCACCGCATAGCCTCCCCGCTGGGCAAAGCCCGCGATGGATAAGGCAAAGAAAAACAATAAAGTATATATATATTTCATGGTTTTAAATTAATATTTTAGGTTATCCAAACAATACGTTAGCACGTAATATTCTTTTACGGTGTAGTAAATAAGCAAGTCTTTTTTATAATCCTGGGTATTGATACAAGCATCTAAAGTGCCTTTATCCGCCAGCACGAAGGGCTTAACACCCAAATGTTCTTTCAATAAAAGCTGTTTGCGGCCGTATAGCTTGTAAAGCGTTTCTTTGGTGCACCAATATATTATTATCTTCAGTAAATTATCTCCGGCTGCGTTTAATTCTTCTGCCGTTAAAAACTTTTCCTTTACCCGCAGCACTTTCGGCTGAATAGATTCAATATCTATGCCAACCTCAAATTTATTGGATAAGATAACCGCCACGTGGGAGGTGGTGTGGGAAATAGATACCTGAAAGTTACTTTTTTCGAAATAAGGCTTGCCCAACAGATCGGATTGAAGTAGTAATTTCTCGGAAGTAAAATTTGGGAGTAAAGTGTATACCAACAGGCGGGCGGCCAGCCATTGCTGTTGCCGGCTGGCGCTGGTAAACGCCGGCAACACCAGCGTAGCCGGGGCCATGTTTTTTAACTGGTGCGTTAAATCAGTTACCGGTTCATTTAAATCCCAGATTCCCAGGCAGGTATTTTGATTTAGCTTTTGTACAGATTGCAAGGGCATATAGTGGCTGATAATTTATGAAGCTGGTTTTGAATCAGCACAAATTTTACGCGGCTACAATTTTATAATTATTACCGGTCTTTGGAATAATCACCGTAATTTTATTCGCTCAACAATTATAGAGGAAGCATGGCAAGTCCCATTCAAGTAGAAAAAGTAGCAACCTTTACGGGCCACCGCGATTGCGTGTATACGCTGGAGCGGTCCGGGGAACCCAATATATTTTATTCGGCCGGCGGCGACGGACTGGTAGCAGCCTGGAACCTGGACAACCCGGAAGAACCCGGGGAATTGCTGGCGCAAGTTTCTACTTCGGTTTATGCCCTGCGGTATTTACCCGCCGATAATTTGCTGCTGGTGGGCCATAACCAACACGGCTTGCAGGTAATAGATATAGCCGCTAAAAAAGTTAAGAAAGCCGTGCCTTTACCCGGCGGGGCTTTCTTTGACATTGCCTTTTCTGATGCCCAAAAGTTAATTTACGTGGGCAGCACCGACGGCAGCTTATTTCTGCTGGACAGCCAGGATTTTTCCGTGCAAAACCAGATACAATATACCGGCAAAAGCCTGCGCAGCATTGCCGTAAACGAAGCCCGGCAGGAATTGGCTTTGGGTTACAGCGATCATATTATCCGGATAGTGGATGCCCGCACCGGCGCTCTAAAACAGGAATTAGCCGGCCATACCAATTCGGTTTTTACGGTAGCTTACACGCCCAATGGCCGGTATTTACTCAGCGGCAGCCGCGATGCCCATTTAAAAGTTTGGGATACCGCGCAGCATTATACCGAAGTAAACTCTATTATTGCCCATTTATTTACCATCAATAACATAACTTTTAGCCCCGGCGGACAGTACTTTGCTACCTGCAGTATGGATAAATCAATAAAAATTTGGCATGCGCAAAGTTTTAAACTTTTAAAAGTAATTGACAAGGCCCGGCACGCCGGACACGGTACTTCTGTGAATAAATTATTTTGGTCGGATCGGCAAAATTCGTTAGTTTCGTGTAGCGATGATCGGACAGTTTCGGTTTGGAATTTAAATTTTAGCTTACGGTATGAAAATAACACCAATTGAAATCAGGCAAAAAACCTTTGAAAAATCTTTCAGAGGAGTGGATAAGGACGAAGTAAACGCTTTTTTGTTGACTTTGTCGCAGCAATGGGAACGGATGCAGGATGAAAACAAGGAATTACGCCAGAAACTGGAAGCATCGAACAAAGAAGTACAAAA
>Ga0210040_10003895_pt1 | contig 19869 bp, 20 predicted proteins | sample CryGeyCG12114_NA_FD_185462 | JGI IMG/M metagenome (GOLD analysis project Ga0210040, IMG submission 185462) | Groundwater microbial communities from aquifer - Crystal Geyser CG19_WC_8/21/14_NA (SPAdes) (version 2) | ecosystem: Environmental > Aquatic > Deep subsurface > Groundwater | place: USA... | reverse complement strand
GCGTCCACCGCGTCCTGCCCCGGACCATCCCCGCGACGCGGTGCGCTCGCCGAGCGCTCCGCGCCCCGGACCGCGATCCCGGACCGCGGCCCCGCGACCCCGGACCCCGGACCCCGGACCCCGGACCCCGGACCCCGGACGACCCTGGAGGCACCATGGACACCGGCTCCCGAGACCTCGCCGGGACCGTCGTCGTCGTGACCGGGGCCGGGTCGGGCATCGGCCTGGCCACGGCCCGCCTGCTCCTGGAGGCGGGCGCGCACGTCGTCGCCGGCGACCTCGACGACGGGCGGCTGCAGGACCTGGTCGCCGAGGGGGGCGAGCAACGCGTCGTGGCGGTGGCGGCGGACGTCGGGGTCCCGGAGAGCTCGACCGCGCTCGTGCAGGCGGGGGTCCGGCGGTGGGGGCGCGTCGACAGCGTCGTCGCCAGCGCCGGGGTGGGCTGGTTCGGCGGCCTCCTCGACCACGACGAGCAGCGCGTCCTCGCGATGCTCCGCACGAACGTCGCCGGGACGGTGTGGCTCGCCCGGGCCGCCCTGGCTCAGTTCCGCCTCCAGGGCGACGGCGGCGACGTCGTGGTCATCGGGTCGGTCGCCGGTCTCGGGTCCGGTGGCGGCCAGGAGGCGGTCTACGCCGGCACGAAGGCCGCGCAGATGCAGTTCGCGACGTCGCTGGACCGGGAGACGCGGGCGGAGGGCGTCCGGGTCTCCGTCATCGCCCCGGCCGCCGTCAACACCGCCTTCGCCGCCGCGACGGGCAGGTTCGGCGCGTCGGCGCCGGAGGACGGGGACTTCCTCGAGCCGTCGGACGTCGCCCTCGCCGTCGTCACCTCGCTGCGCCAGCCCCGCCGGATGCGCACGGGACTGTGGACGATGTGGAGCCTGGCGGAGTCGGACGGCTAGTCGCCCGGGCGCCGACGACCTCGGGACGGGCGGGCCCGGGCAGTCCCGCGGCGGACGCCGGTACGGTCGCGCCGTGGTGGACCGACGCGACGACAGCACGGCGGGCGACTCGTCCGCGCTCCCGCACGACCGGCCGCACGACCGGCCGCACGACCGGCCGCACGACCGGGACGACGAGCGAGCGGACGACCGGCCGGCCGGCATCCCGACCTGGCCCGCGGCGCCGGACGGCGAGGGGTCCGAGGACGGCGCCGGGCGCCGCCTGCTGCAGCGGCTGCTGCACGTCCTCGCCCTGGAGCCGCGCGGCGTCGACGAGCGCGGCCAGGACGTCTTCGCCGGTCAGAGCCTCCCCCAGCCCCACGGCCGCGTCTTCGGCGGCCAGGTGGTCGCGCAGGCCGTGGTCGCGGCGACGCGCACGGTCGGGGACGGCCGCGCCGGCGAGGTGGCGCCCGGCGACCCCCCTCCCCCCGCGGACGGCACCCGGCGCCCGGTGCACTCGATGCACGGGTACTTCCTGCGGGCCGGGGACTCCTCGCTGCCGATCACGTTCGCCGTCGAGCGGCTGCGCGACGGCCGGTCCTTCAGCGCCCGTCGGGTGCACGCGCTGCAGCACGACCGACCGATCCTGTCGATGATCGCCTCGTTCCAGACCCCGTCCGAGGGCGTCGACCACCAGGTGACCGCCCCCGACGTCCCGGGCCCGGAGGAGCTGCGCTCGACCGTCGAGCTGCTGGGGACGCCCGACGCGCCCCCGACCTGGCGGGTGCCCGGATCCCTCGACGACGCGGCGCGGGTGTGGGCGCGGCGCTGGGCCAGCTCCCGGCCGATCGACCTGCGGCACGTCCCCGAGGGCGTGCTGCCGCCGGGCAGCGGCCAGGCGGTCTGGCTGCGCACCACGGCGCCGCTCCCCGACGACGACGCCCTGCACCGCGCCGTGCTCGCGTTCGCCAGCGACGACTCGCTGCTCGAGCCGGTGCTCTCCGCCCACGGACTGACGTGGGCCTCGCGGGGCCTGCGCGTCGCGAGCCTGGACCACGCGCTGTGGTGGCACCGCCCGGCCCGCCTCGACGAGTGGCTGCTCTACCGGCAGACCTCGCCCACCGCCGTCGGGGCGCGCGGCCTCGCGACCGGGCAGGTCTTCTCCCGCGACGGCGCGCTCGTGGCCTCCGTGGCCCAGGAGGGTCTCGTCCGCCCGCCCCGGCCGGACGCCGGCGCGGGCCCGACGGGCTGAGGCCCCCGCCGGCGAGGCCGCCGGGGACGACGACGGCCCCTCCCGCGGGCAGCGGGAGGGGCCGTCCCCGTGCCGGCCGGTGGGCGCGTCAGTCGCGCGTCAGGCGGCGGTAGGTCACGCGGTGCGGACGGGCCGCGTCCGGGCCCAGCCGCTCGACCTTGTTCTTCTCGTAGGAGTCGAAGTTGCCCTCGAACCAGTACCAGCTGGACGGGTTCTCCGGCGTGCCCTCGTAGGCGAGGATGTGGGTGCAGACCCGGTCGAGGAACCACCGGTCGTGGGAGATCACCACGGCGCAGCCGGGGAACTCCAGCAGCGCGTTCTCCAGGCTGCCCAGCGTCTCGACGTCCAGGTCGTTCGTCGGCTCGTCCAGGAGCACCAGGTTGCCGCCCTCCTTGAGCGTCATGGCCAGGTTCAGCCGGTTGCGCTCACCACCGGAGAGGACGCCCGCGGGCTTCTGCTGGTCGGGGCCCTTGAAGCCGAACGCGGACACGTAGGCGCGCGAGGGCATCTCGACGTTGCCCACCTGGATGAAGTCGAGGCCGTCGGAGACGGTCTCCCACAGCGTCTTCCCCTGGTCCAGGCCGGCGCGGCCCTGGTCGACGTAGGAGATCTTGACGGTGTCGCCGACCTTGACGCTCCCGCCGTCGGCCTCCTCGAGGCCCACGATCGTCTTGAACAGCGTGGTCTTGCCGACGCCGTTCGGGCCGATGACGCCGACGATCCCGTTGCGGGGCAGCGTGAACGACAGGTCGTCGATGAGGACGCGGTCGCCGAAGCCCTTCGTCAGGCCGGAGACCTCGATGACCTGGCTGCCCAGGCGCGGGCCCGGCGGGATCTGGATCTCCTCGAAGTCGAGCTTGCGCGTGCGGTCGGCCTCGGCGGCCATCTCCTCGTAGCGGGCCAGGCGCGCCTTGGACTTCGTCTGGCGGCCCTTGGCGTTGGAGCGGACCCACTCGAGCTCGTCGGCGAGGCGCTTGGCCATCTTGACGTCCTTCTTGCCCTGCACCTGCAGGCGGGCCTGCTTCTTCTCCAGGTAGGTGGAGTAGTTGCCCTCGTAGGGGTACAGGCGGCCGCGGTCGACCTCGGCGATCCACTGCGCGACGTTGTCGAGGAAGTAGCGGTCGTGCGTCACGGCGAGGACGGCGCCGTGGTAGGCCGCGAGGTGCTGCTCCAGCCAGGTCACGCTCTCGGCGTCGAGGTGGTTGGTGGGCTCGTCGAGCAGCAGCAGGTCGGGCTTGGACAGCAGCAGCTTGCACAGCGCCACGCGGCGCCTCTCCCCGCCGGAGAGGACGGTGACGTCGGCCTCGCCGGGCGGGCAGCGCAGGGCGTCCATCGCCTGGTCGAGCTGGGAGTCCAGGTCCCAGGCGTCGGCGGCGTCGATCTCCTCCTGCAGCGCGCCCATCTCCGACATCAGGGCGTCGAAGTCGGCGTCCGGCTCGGCCATCTCGACGCCGATGGCGTCGAAGCGCTCCTTCTTGCGCACGATGTCGCCCAGGCCGTCCTTGACGTTGCCGAGGACGTCCTTGCTCTCGTCGAGCTGCGGCTCCTGCTCGAGGATGCCGACGCTGTACCCCGGGGACAGGCGCGCCTCGCCGTTGGACGGCTGGTCGAGCCCGGCCATGATCTTCAGGATCGTCGACTTGCCGGCGCCGTTGGGGCCCACGACGCCGATCTTCGCGCCGGGGAAGAACGACATGCTGACGTCATCGAGGATGACCTTGTCGCCGTGCGCCTTGCGCGCCTTGGTCATGGTGTAGATGAACTCGGCCATACCCGCAGGCTAGTGGCCGCGGCGCCGCCGCCCCGACCGCGACGGCGCTGCGCCGGCGCCCGCCCCGCGAGGGGTGCCGGGCGCCAGGGCGGCGCGGACCCGCTCGTGCTCCTCGAGCACGCGGACCACCGGCGCGAGGACCGCCTCGGCGGCCACGCCGCGCACGGCGACGTCCAGCCGCTCCTGCGCCGCCCGCCGCGCCCTGCGGGCACCGCGCGCGGCGAGGCGGGCGGAGACCGCGGCGAGCAGCGCGCCGAGGAGCAGCCCCCCGACCAGCAGCGCCGTCGGCAGCGGCAGGAGGCGCTCCCCGTCGGTGCGCTCGGGGCCCACCGCGGGCACCGGCAGGGGCGGCAGCTGCAGCCAGCTCGCGACGCCGAGCCCCACGAGCCAGAGCAGCCCCACGAGCGCGGCCGCGGCGAGCAGGCCCTGCGCCAGTCCCGCGACGGCCCACCAGCGCGGCGCGGCGCGGCGCAGCTCGACGCCGACCACGGCGCGGTCCAGCGCGTCGGCCACGTCGTGGCCGGCCGGCGCCGCGGCGTCGCGGACGGCGCGCGCCCACCGCGGCGGCAGCCCGGCCCCCGCCTCCTCCCCGACGCGGCGGCCGGCGAGCTGGACGGCGGCGCGCTGGGACGGCGACGGGGCGGGCACCGAGCTGATCACCAGGTCGTCGACGCCCTCGGCGCCGTCCTCGTCGCGGGCGGCGCGCCGCGGCTCCAGCCCGAGGCGGCGCAGGGGCTCGCGCCGCAGCCGCCCGGTCCATCGCAGCGGCACCCAGCCGGTGCGGCGCTCGGCGCGGCGGCGGTGGTCGCCCTCGACGGCGTCGACCACGGCGGGCACGCCCGCCGCGGCACCCAGCGCGCGGACCAGCTCGTCGGCCCCCGGCACCTCCTCGACGGCCGGCAGCGGCCGCGGGGCCGGTCCGGTGCCGCCGGCCAGGTCGGCGCGCACGGCCTCGAGGTCGGCCTCGGTGCGCCGCAGGGCGACCGCCCGGGCGGCGACGGCGTCGGCGAGCCGCGCGCGGAGCACGGGCAGGCCTGCTCCCGTGCGCGCCGAGACCGGCAGGACGTCCACGCCCGCGAGGCCGTCCTCGACCAGCAGGCGGCGCAGGTCCGCCTCCGCGGCGCGGGCGTCGTCGGGGTGCAGGCGGTCCACCTGGTTCAGCGCGAGCAGGACGACGTCCTCGTGGCCGGCCAGGCGGCGCAGGTAGCGCGCGTGGAGCGCGTCGTCGGCGTACTTCTGCGGGTCGACGACCCAGACGAGCAGGTCCACCAGGCGCACCAGGCGGTCCACCTCGAGCCGGTGGGCGGCGGCCGTGGAGTCGTGGTCGGGCAGGTCGAGCAGCACGAGCCCGTGCAGGTCCTGCTCGTCCTGGGCGTCCAGCGCGCTCTCCCGCGCGGTGCGGTGCCGCTGGGGCACCTCCAGCCAGTCCAGCAGCTCCTCGGAGGGCTCGGGACCCCAGACGCAGGCGGTGGGGCGTGCCGTCGTGGGCCGTCGGGCGCCGACCTCGGCGAGCCGGAGGCCGGTCACCGCGTTGAACAGGCTCGACTTGCCGCTGCCGGTGGCACCCGCGAGGGCCACGACGGTGCGGGCGCTGCCGAGGCGCAGCCGCTCCTCGGCGCGCTGCAGCACCGGCAGGGCCCGCTCGACGGCGTCGGGCTCCAGCCGGTCCCCGCCCGCCGCCAGGGCGGTGCGCAGGTGCTCGACGCGCTCGACGAGCGCCGGGCCGTCGACGGGGGCGGGCGCTCCCTCCGGCGCACGACGGCGCCCCGGCAGGCGCGCGCGCGCGCTCACGGGGACTCCGCCCGGGCCGCGGCGACGTCCGCGAGGTCCTGCTCGAGCCGCCCGGCCGCGGCGACGTCCACGCCGGTCGACTCGAGCACCTCCAGCAGCCGCAGTCGCGGGGCGTCGACGAGCTCGTCGACGCGGCGCAGCAGGTCGGCCCGGGCGCGCTCGGCCAGCGCCCGCACCGCGGCGTCGCCGAAGACGGCCTCGAGGACCCGCTGCCCGACGGCGGCCGCGCCCACGCCCACGCCGACCTCGGCGCCGGTGGGGATGAAGGCGGTGCTGGCGAACACGACGACCATGAGGGCGACGCCGAGGGCGTTGACGCCGAAGGACAGCACGCGGGCGCGGGTGCGCCGTCCCTCCCCCTCGGCGCGCACGAGGTCGAGCACCCCGCGCTGCCAGTCGCGCACGAGCCGGGCGACGCGCTCGTCGAAGTCGGGCGGCAGGTCCAGGACGGGCCCGGCGACGGCGGTGACCTGCGCCCCGGCGGGCCGGGCCAGCCACCGGTCGCGGGTGAGGTCGAGCGCTGCGGCGCACCGGGCGCGCACCAGGGACGCGACGCCGGAGCGCACGGCCTCCCCGACGGGCTCGGGACCGGGCGCCGGGCGCCCCCGCACGACGGCGCCGACGCGGTCGCGCAGCCGCCCGACGGCCGCGTCGAAGGAGCGGAAGAACTCCCCCGTCCCGACGAACTCCTGCCAGCGCGCGAGCACCTCGCCGCGCAGGAGGGTGCCGTCGGTGAGCTCGCTCTCGAGCTCCTCGCGCCCCTGCGCGAAGGAGGTGACGACGTCGTCGCGCAGCGCGGCGACGGCCGCGGCCTGCGCGGCGGCGCCGCCCGCCACCGGCGCGAGCTCGCGCGGCAGCGCGTCCAGCGCCCCGGTCAGCGTGCGGCGGACCACCAGGGCGCGCTGGCGGGCGTCCCCGGCCAGCCCGGAGAGCCAGCGCCGCAGCGGCTCGACGGCGTCGGCGGGCAGCAGGCCGTCCTCGCCCGGGGTGGTCTCCAGCACCGAGAACAGCGGAGCGGCGCCCAGGCCGCCGTCGCGCAGCATCCCGGCGAGGTCGGCGCGGACCTCCCGCAGGACGGCGGCGTCGCCCGGGCCGGCCGGCACGCGGTCGAGGACCACGGCGACCGAGGCCCCGCGCCGCGCGGCGCCGGCGAGCAGGTCCCACGGGACGGCGTCGGCGTAGCGGGACGCCGTGGTCACGAAGATCCACAGGTCGGCGGCGCCGAGCAGCTGGGCCGCGAGCGCGCGGTTGGCGTCCACCACGGAGTCCACGTCCGGCGCGTCGAGCAGCGCGAGGCCGGCCGGCACGCCGGGCGAGGCCACGAGCCGCAGGGCGCTCGCGGCGGGCGAGGAGGACGAGGCGGGGACGACCGGCTCCTCCTCCCCCGTGCTGCGCGCGAGCGCCGGCAGGACGCGGTCTCCGGTGAACCAGGGCGCGTCGTCGGGGTGATGGGCCAGGACGGGCGCGCGCGTGGTGGGCCGCAGGGCGCCGGACCGGGTGACGCGCTCGCGCAGCAGGGAGTTGACCAGCGTCGACTTGCCGGCCCCGGTCGATCCCCCGACCACGGCGAGCAGCGGGGCGTCGGCCTGGCGCAGGCGTGGCAGCAGGTAGTCGTCGAGCTGGTCGCGCACGGCCCCGGCGCCGCTGCGGCCGCGCTGGGAGTCCGGCAGGTCCAGCGGCAGGTGCAGCTCGGCGAGGTCGTCGCGCAGGCGCTCGAGGGCGCTCAGGAGGGTCCCGCCGTCGCCCGCGTCGCTCACGGCGCAAGAGTGCCAGCCAGCCGGACGCGCCGGACGCACCACCGGTCCGCCGTCGGACGAGAAGATGCCCCGATGACCGCCTCCTTCGGTGCCGTCGTCCTCAGCACGCCGGACCCGCGCGAGCTCGCCGCCTTCTACGCGCAGCTGCTCGGCTGGACCGCGGTCAGCTCCGAGCCCGACTGGGTCCGGCTGCGCGACCCCGAGCGGGAGCGCCCCGGCCTGAGCTTCCAGCTCGAGCCCGCCGACGTCCCTCCCACCTGGCCCGCGCGCGAGGGCGGCGTGCCGATGCAGGCCCACCTCGACGTCCTCGTCGACGACCTGGACGTCGAGGCGGAGCGGGCCGTGAGCCTGGGCGCGAGCGTGGAGGAGCACCAGCCGGCGCCGGGCGTGCGGGTCCTGCGCGACCCCCACGGCCACGTCCTCTGCCTCTTCCTGCCCGGCGCGTGAGCTGACCGGCGCCCCCGGCAGGGATCGAACCTGCGACCGTCAGATTAGAAGTCTGCTGCTCTGTCCGCTGAGCTACGGGGGCTCGGCGCGGTCGGGCCGCGGCCGGGTGGGCCGAGGCTACCGGCGCCGCCGACCCGGCGCGGGCGCGCGGCTCAGCCGATGGCCTCCTCACGGGCGGGGTCCATGCCGATGCGCTTCTTCTGCAGCTGCAGAGCGATGACGCCCAGGGTCGCCGAGACGACGGAGGCGCCGAGCACCGCGACCTTCGCCGCCTCCCGCAGCTCCCCGGGCGCGAAGGCGAGCTCGCACACGAGCAGCGACACCGTGAAGCCGATGCCGGCGAGGACGGCGACGCCGAAGAGGTCGCGAGGGGCCTGGTCCTCGGCCAGCCGCAGCGGCGTGAAGCGCTCGAGGACCGTGACCGTCAGCAGGACGCCGAGCGGCTTGCCCCCGATGAGCCCGATCAGCACGCCGATGGCCACGGGGTGGGCGAGCACGGCACCCAGGCCGCCGGTGCCGACGACCGTCACCCCGGCCGCGAAGAAGGCGAAGACCGGCAGGGCCACACCCGAGGAGATCGGGTTGACGACGTGGTCGACGCGCATCCCGAGGGAGGTCGTCTCGCCGGTGCGGGGCTTGGCGGGCACCGCGGCGCCGAGCAGGACGCCCGCGACGGTCGCGTGGACGCCCGAGCTGTGCACGAGCACCCAGGTGAGGAGGGCGAGGACCACAGCACCCGCGATGACGGCGCGGCGCACGCCCGCCGAGGTGGGGCGCCGTCGGACCAGCCACGCGAAGGCGGCGAGCGGCACGAGCGCAGCGGCGAACCAGCCCACGGCCAGGTCCTCGGCGTAGAAGACGGCGATCACCGTGATGGCGAGCAGGTCGTCCACAACCGCGAGGGTCAGCAGGAAGGTGCGGACCGTCGCCGGGAGCCCGCGGCCCGCCACGACGAGGACCGCCACGGCGAAGGCGATGTCGGTGGCCGTGGGGACGGCCCACCCGGACAGCCCCTGGCCGTCCCCCAGCTCGGACACGGCGAGGACGTAGAACAGCGCGGGGAACGCCATCCCGCCGACAGCCGCGAGCGCGGGCACTGCCGCCCGCCGCGGGTCGCGGAGGCTGCCGACGCGGACCTCGCGCGTGATCTCCAGCCCCACGACGAAGAAGAAGATGGCGAGCACCCCGTCGGCGGCCCACGTGGCCAGCGACAGGTCGAGGTGCAGGGCCGCGGGGCCGACGACGACCCCCGACAGCGCGGTGTACGCCTCCCGCCAGGGCGAGTTGGCCCACGCCACGGCGATGACCGCGCCGAGCATGAGCAGGAGGCCGCCGGTGCGCTCGTCCTCCAGGCGGGCGCGCAGGCCCCCGCTCACGCGGCCGCCCCAGCACCGAGCGCGTGCGGCGCGGCCATCGGCGCGGCCACGGCCACCGGCGGCGGCAGGACGCGGCGCCGCACGTCCCACAGGCTCGCGAGGAGGCGCTGCTCCTCCAGCGCCGCCCCCCGGTGGGCCGTGCCCCGGCGCAGGCGCTCGCGCAGGAAGGCGAGCTCCCCGGCCAGGTGCTGGAAGTCCTCCATGGCCTCCTCGGCCGCGGCCCCGCCGGTCGACCGGGCCCAGCGCCGGGCGCGCCGGCGCTCGGGCAGGGAGGCGACCATGTCCGCCTCGGCGGGGGTGACCCACCCCGCCCGGGCGTAGACGTGCAGCTGCCGGCTCAGGACCCGCCCCTCGCGCCGGCGAGCCAGGACGGCGATCGTGACGACGCCCGCGAAGACGGGCACCTGCAGCACGAGGTAGACGACCGGGAAGCCGAGCGGGGCGAACGTCGAGGCGTTCCACAGGCCGTGCAGCACCACGGCCACGAGCAGGCCGGCCACGGGGAGCAGCCAGCGTGCCCGTCCCCGCCGCGAGACCGCGAGCCCGATGCCCACGCCCACCGCCACGGTGAACAGGGGGTGGGCGAAGGGCGAGACGACGGCCCGCAGCACGAACGTGACGGCGAGCTGCGACGTGCCGCCGGCGACGAGCGCACCGCTGAAGTAGAGGACGTTCTCGACGAAGGCGAAGCCGATGCCGACCATCCCGGCGTAGACCACGCCGTCGACCACGCCGTCGAACTCCCGGCGCCGCAGGACGAGCACCGCGACCACGCCGAGGGCCTTCGACACCTCCTCGGTCAGCGGGGCGACGACGCCGAGGGAGACCGGGCCCGGCGCGCCCGACGCGTCGAGGAGCACCGAGGCCTGCGTGTTGACCGCCAGGGCGATCGCCGTGGCGACGCCGCCGCCCCAGCCGAGCGCGAGGAGCAGCAGGCCCGGCGGCTCGGCCTCGAAGCGGTCGAGCCACAGGAACGCCGCGCCGACGACCAGCACCGGCAGGAGCGCGAGCGCGAGGCCCACCACGACCGCGGACGGGCCGTTCTGCGCGAGGATGATCGTCAGGACGCGCAGCAGCCCGGCGGTCATGACCAGCGCCAGGACGGCGGCGACGAGGACGTCGAGGGCGCGGCGGCCGCGCCGTGGTCCGTCTGCGACCGCCGCAGGAGCAGCTGCCCGGACGACGGTCCCCCCGGCGTCCGGGCCGTCGTCGCGGCCCTCCTCGGGGGGGCCGTCGCGGTCGTCCGTGCTCATGGCGCGCACGGTAGCCCCGGGCACCCGGGCCCGCCCTCGTCGTCCGCCCCGGTGGACGACCGCACCGGCGCACCGCGCTCCCGGCCCCGGTGGAGGCCGCCGGGGACCTACAGTCCCCCGATGGGCTCCTCGACCTCCTCGCAGCGCATCGTGTGGATCGACTGCGAGATGACCGGCCTGGACCTCGTCGCGGACGCGCTCGTCGAGGTGGCCGTGCTCGTCACGGACTCCGACCTGCAGGTCGTCGGCGAGGGCCTGGACGTCGTGATCGCCCCTCCGGCCGAGGCGCTGGAGCAGATGCGGGACGTCGTGCGCGACATGCACACGACCTCCGGGCTGCTCGAGGAGCTCGCCGCGGGCACGACCCTCGAGGACGCCCAGCGGCAGGTGCTCGAGCACGTGCGCGACCTCGTCCCCGAGGCCCGCAAGGCGCCCCTGGCGGGCAACTCCGTCGGCACCGACCGGGGCTTCCTGGTCCGCGACATGCCGGACCTCGTCGACCACCTGCACTACCGGATCATCGACGTGTCCTCGATCAAGGAGCTGGCGCGCCGCTGGTACCCCCGCGCCTACTTCGCCTCCCCGGAGAAGGCGGGCGGCCACCGGGCGCTGGCCGACATCCGCGAGAGCATCCAGGAGCTCCGCTACTACCGGGAGTCGGTCTTCGTGCCGCCGCCCGGCCCGGACTCCGCGACGGCGCGCGCGGCGGCCACGCGGGTCACCGGCACCTGACGACGGCGGGTATGCTCATCCCCGCCCGCTGCGGCTCCGGCGCTCGACGAGGACCGGGCCAGCGCGGCGATGGTGGGTGTAGCTCAGCTGGTAGAGCACCGCGTTGTGGTCGCGGTGGCCGCGGGTTCGAGTCCCGTCACTCACCCCCCTCCCTGTCCCCCCGGCCCGCCGGGGGGACAGGGCCGAACGGGTCATCCCGGCGAAGACGCCGACCGGGAGCCGGAGCCGGGACCAGACGCTCTGGCACACTCGCCCCACGGTCGCCCGAGCCTGGGACGACCGCACGAGGAGGCACCAGATGACGTCCCAGAACCCGACGTCCCCCGAGAACGGTCGCGCAGACGGCGCCGCGGCGGACGCCGAGGACAGCACCAGCGGCAGCGAGCACGTGATGGACATGCTCGGCGAGCACGTCCCCCTGTCGCTGCTGATGGACCTGACGTCCCCCACCGGGCCCGACAGCGTGACCATCCACGACGACGAGGGCCTGCCCGCCGACAGCTGGTGGGACGCGGACGGCGAGGCCGCCGCGACCGACGGCCAGCCGGGCACCGACGGCCGCTGAGCGGTCCTGGCCGGCCGCGGCCGACACCCGGCCCGACTCGATTTCACGGCCGGTCGGGCCGCTGGTAGCCTCGTCGCCGCACGCGCTGCTAGCTCAATTGGCAGAGCAACTGACTCTTAATCAGTGGGTTCTGGGTTCGAGTCCCAGGCGGCGCACCACCTCACGGCCCTCGTCCGACTCTGTCGGGCGGGGGCCGTTGTCATGCACCCCGAGCGTTCACGACGCCGGACGCCACGACGACGGCGGAGAGCGCAACACGCACGAAACCCCCCCCACCACCACGGAACGTCACCTAACGTCGCGAAAGCACCACCAGACGATGACGTCTCACCACGGGGAGCCCCACACCATGCGCACCAGCCGCCTGGCCATGTCCACCGTCCTCGCCGCCGGCCTCGTCGGCATCGCCGGTTCGCCCGCGCTCGCCTCCGGGGCGAGCGACCCCTACGACTGCTCCGATTTCGACACCCAGCCGGAGGCGCAGGCCGAGTTCGACCGCGACCGCTCGGACCCGTCCGGCCTCGACGAGGACGACGACGACATCGCCTGCGAGTCGCTGCCCGGCGGCGACGATGCCCCCGAGGAGGACGTGCCGGGTGACGAGCCGGCGGGCACGGACGGCAGTGACGACGTCGCCGACGACCCGGACGACGACAGCATGACCATGCCGTCGGGTGGTGTCGACACCGGCGCCGGCGGCACCGCGGGCGACGTGACCGGTCTCGTCGCCACCGGTGGCCTGCTCGCGGCTGCGGGTGCGGGTGGCCTGGTGCTGCTGCGTCGCCGCAGCGCCGTCTGACCGACCGCGACGACGAGCGCCCCGCCGGCCATCACGGCCGGTGGGGCGCTTCGTCGTCGTGCGGGGCCGGCTCAGTCCGGGATGCCCCAGCGGGCGACCCCGGCCAGAGCCAGCCCGGCGACGAAGAGCGCGGTGCCGTGGCGGCCCCGTGGTGAGTCTCCGAGGGTGGCGGCGTCGCGGGGGCTGGTGAGGACGAGCGCGGCCCCACCGAGCACCAGGAGGAGAGCCAGCAGCTGCAGCGCAGTGGCGAGCTGGCTCACGCGACCGCACCCCAGCGCACGCCGCCCTGCACCGCGATGAGCCCAGCGCCGGCGGCCGCGCGACGGCGGGCCTCGTCGGGGACCGGCGTGCAGCCCCGGGTGGTCGTGACCTGGGCGCGCCCGAGGCGCTCCTGCACGGCGCGCACGTCCCGCTCGACGGGCTGGGCCAGCGAGGCGCAGCGGTGCCGCAGGGCGTGGGCCGTCCACCCGGGCGCGAGCGCCGCGGACACGCATGACTGCGCGTCACCCGACCCATCCGGCTCGACGTCGGTTCCGACGGCGCTCAGGGGCGGCAGGCCGTGAGCGCGTCGAGGACGACGGCCGGCCAGCCGTCCTGCGGCAGCCCGACCTCCAGGCGCCCCCCGCCGTCCCACCGGAGCACGGTACCGACCGTGCGGAGGGCGAGCCCTCGCCCGGCCGGCTCCGCGCAGCGCTCGTCGGCGAGCCCGTCGCCGTGCAGGACGACCAGCGTCCCTGCCGACGTCGCCCGCGTCGGCCGCCCGCACCGCGCGACGTCGAGCCGCCACCGCCACCGGCACGTGCGCGCCGTGAGCACGTGCGCGTCGCAGCTCCTCAGCACGCCGACGGACGGCGCGCCTGGGCCCCTGACGCACCGCACGGACGGTCACGAGAGCTGCCCGTCTCATCCCGTTCTGCTGCGGATGTGACCGCACCAGCGGAACGATGCGGACATCGGCGCTCCCAGCCGCCGCCGATCGACCACGGGGAGTCACCATGCGCAAGCTCTCGATGTCCGTCTCCGCCACGGCAGCCGTAGCGCTGACCCTGGCGCTCGCCTCACCGGCCAGCGCGGACCACCTCGCCGACGTGGCCTCGCTCGCCAAGCCGTCGGGCTGCCACGTCGGCGAGCTCGCCTCCGGGACGGGTGAGCGCGTGCAGGGCCAGCTGGTGACGTCCAGGACCTACGCCGACGGTCAGCCGAAGAGCTACACGTGCCTGATCAAGAACTTCCCGAAGCACGTCGACGCGGAGACCAACCCGTACGGCATCGGCTTCACGCTCGGGCCGCGGGGCTACCGGCGCAGCGGCATCATCTGCGTGGTCGGCGGCAGCCTGGACTCGATCGGCAGGGCGACCCTCAAGGTCGCCGGGAACGGCGTCGGCCACCTGGACTGCACCTTCCCGCCCGCCACGCCGGCCTGAGGGCGCGGCGCGGCCCCCCGCTGCCACCCGTGACCGTGGCACCGCGACGGGCTCGCTCGGCCCCCCGTCCGGCCGGAGTCGGCGACGACTGCGCCGTTCGCGTGAACGGCTGCCACCAGGCTTCAGATGCCCGGTTCGGGGTGCCAACGTCGCCTCGTCGGTGCAGCCGCGTCGCCGTCACCCGCCAGCCGTCCCAGGGGGCCCCCATGCGCACGTCCCGACTCGCCCTGTCCGCCGCGGCCGCCGCCGCCCTGCTCCTCGGCGCCGCCGCCCCGGCCAGCGCTGACAGCGTCGCCGGCGCCGTCTCCCTGACCAAGCCGTCGACGTGCTTCGTCGGGCAGCTGGCCTCCGGCACGGGCCTCGAGGTCACCGGCACGCTGCAGAGCGTCCAGCGGCGCGGCGGCCAGGTCACCGGCTTCCGGTGCCGCATCACGGACTTCCCGAAGCGGGTCACCCCGGAGGAGAACGACTACGGCGTGGACTTCACCCTGCCCCGGCACGGGATGACGCGCGGGGTCATCTGCGCGCTCGACGACGACACGTTCAGCGAGGACGGCGTCCTGCGCATCGCGGGCAACGGCACCGGGTACCTGGAGTGCACCTTCGACACCGTCTGACCGCCGGCGTCCGGAGCCCCGGTCCTCGGGCGGCACTCGCGGCGGGAGGTCCCGAGCCGCCGTCGACCGTGGACCGGCCGGTCCACGGACGTCATCGGCAGACCAGGTCGACGACGTGAGCGGTTCTGCAGCGCGATGTCCGCCGAGGTGCGAGCCTCTGCCTGCGGCGCGGGCCCGTCGCCGCCGACGCTCACGACCTCCTGGGAGCTCCCTTGCGCACGTCCCGACTCCTCCTGTCAGCAGCCGCAGCAGCCGCGCTCACGCTCGGCGTCGCCGGGCCGGCGAGCGCCGACCACCTCGCCGAGGTCACGTCGTTCACGACGAAGCACTCGGGGTGCTTCGTCGGGGAGATCGGCTCCGGGCTCGGCGTCCCGGTGACGGGCCGGCTGCAGAACGTCCAGCGGCGCGGCGGCGAGGTCGTCGGCTTCACGTGCCTCGTCAAGGACTTCCCGAAGCGCGTCACGCCCGACCAGAACGAGTTCGGCGTCGACTTCACCCTGACCAAGAAGGGGTACGAGCGGGAGCTCGTCTGCTCGTTCGACGACACGGGCGGCAACCTCGCCCCCGGCGTCCTGCGCGTGAACGGCAACGGCGTCGGCCACATCGACTGCACCCCCGGCGCCCGCTGACCCCCACGTGCCGGGCTCTGCGCTCCCCGGGGGCGAGGGCCCGGTACGGCCGCCCTGGCGCACCGAGACGGTAGAACAGGGTGAGCCAGGGCTGATACCTCCCCGACCTCCCGGAGCCGACGATGACGACGACCCCCCGCGCCGACGACGCCCCTGCCGCTGACGCCCCCACCACGACGACGCGCGCGGCCGGGGTGGTCGACCTCGACCTGCCGGGTCCCCAGATCAGCCGGCACCTCTACGGGCACTTCGCCGAGCACCTGGGGCGCTGCATCTACGACGGCTTCTTCGTCGGCGAGGGCTCGGACGTGCCGAACGAGGGCGGCATCCGGCTGGACGTCGTCGAGGCCCTGCGCGCCGCCGGCATCCCCAACCTGCGCTGGCCCGGCGGGTGCTTCGCCGACGAGTACCACTGGCGCGACGGCGTCGGCCCCCGCGAGCAGCGCCCGCGCATGGTCAACAGCCACTGGGGCGACGTGGTGGAGGACAACAGCTTCGGCACGCACGAGTTCATGGCGCTGTGCGAGCTCCTCGGCGCCGAGCCCTACGTCTCCGCCAACGTCGGGTCGGGCACGGTGCACGAGAACGCCGACTGGGTGGAGTACCTGACGCGGGCCGACGACAGCCCGATGGCGGCGCTGCGCCGCTCCCACGGGCGCGAGGAGCCCTGGCAGGTCCGCTTCTGGGGGCTCGGCAACGAGCCGTGGGGCTGCGGCGGCGGCATGCGCGCGGAGGCGTACGCCGACCTGGCGCGCACGTTCGGGACCTACAGCCGCGACCACGGCGGCAACGCGCTCTACCGGATCGCGGCGGGCGCGGCGGACGCCGACTACCGCTGGACCGAGGTGCTCATGAAGGCCCTCGGGCACGAGCTCGGCCGGCGGAAGGAGGGCCACGGCACCGGCACGTACCAGGCCATCTCCTTCCACTACTACACGGTGCCCGGCCCCTGGGAGCACAAGGGCAGCGCCACCGACTTCGACGAGGAGGAGTACTACCGCACGATGGTCCAGGCCCGCCGGCTCGAGGCGATCCTCGCGGGCCACGCGGCCGTGATGGACGCCTACGACCCCGAGCGCCGGGTCGGGCTGGTGCTCGACGAGTGGGGCGCCTGGTACGACGTGGAGCCGGGCACCAACCCGGGGTTCCTGTTCCAGCAGAACAGCCTCCGCGACGCCCTCGTGGCCGGCGTGCACTTCGACGCCTTCTCCCGCCACGCCGAGAGGCTCGTGATGGCGAACATCGCCCAGACGGTCAACGTGCTGCAGTCGATGGTGCTCACCGACGGCGCGACCATGGTCCTGACCCCCACCTACCACGCCTTCGCGATGAATCGCGGCCACCACGACGCCGCCCGGCTGCCGCTGGCGTGGCGCAGCCCCGCGCCGACCCGGTCCGTCGGCGAGGACGTCCTGACGACCCTCTCGGCGACCGCCAGCACCAAGGACGGCGCCGTCCTCCTCACGCTGACGAACCTGGAGTCGGGCTCGGGCGTCGACGTCGAGCTCGACCTGCGCGGCCGCGCGGTCGGCTCGCCCGAGGCGGCCGTGCTCACGGCGCCCAGCACCTCCTCTCACAACACCGCGGCGCAGCCGGACGCCGTCGCCCCGGCGCCGCACGAGGCCGTGCTCGACGGCTCGCTCCTGCGCGTGCACGTGCCGGCGCACAGCCTCACCACCGTCCGGCTCGCCCTGGAGGGCTGACCCGCTCCCCGTCGCCGAGGAGGGGGCGGCCGCGGGCGGCTCACTGGTCGAAGGTGCTCCGCAGGTCGCGGTTGACCAGCTCGTCGAGGCGACGGCGCAGGCGCCTGGTCGTGGCCGCGTCGGGGGCCGGGGGGTGGACCAGCAGGGTCCAGCGCAGGTCGGTGCCCCCGTCGCGCGGCTGCGCGTCGAAGCGCACCCGGGCGTCCGGCCGCTCGTCCCACAGCGACGTCCACAGCACGGTGCGCGGGGAGCCCGCCCCCACCACGACCGGTCGTCGCTCGCCGTCGAGGAGGTGCAGCCAGGGCCGCCCGGGGTCCCGGTCCGGGTGCACGAGCGCCGCGAGGACGACGTGGGGCGGCGGCGCCTGCGTCCGGCGACGGGTGGCGACCTCCAGCACCCCGCGAGCGTACGGACGGGTGCGGCCCGCGGGGCGGTCGCCGGCGCGGCCCGGGGCGCTCGTCCGGGGGCGGGCCGGGGTGCGGCGCCGTAGCGTCGGGCATCCCCCGCCGATCGGAGCTGCCGTGAGCCACCGTCCCGCCCTCGCGCTCGTGCTCGCCGCCGCCGTCCTCACGGGGTGCTCGGGCGAGGGCGGCGCGCGCCACGAGATCGACATGACGCCCCGCATCGACCGACCGGCCGCCGACCGGGACGACCGCGGTGACGACGACGGTCTCGAGGACTGCGGCGACCCCGACGACGGCCGGGAGCTCCACCTGGCGGCCGCGGGGGCCGAGATCGAGGTCACCGTGCCGGCCGACGACGGCGAGGACGCCGTCGAGGACCTCGAGGAGTACCGCGAGGACTCGGGCGCCGGCCCGGTCTGCTGGGTCGTCGTGGCGGTGGACGACTCCGGTGGCGACGAGGTCGTCGATCTCCCGCGGGTGGAGGTCGTCGCCGCCGACGGCGAGCGCGTGCGCCTGCAGCGGGCGTCCGAGGCCCTGGCGGCGTGGGCGGACCTGCGCCCCGACGACGACGACGCCGCAGCGCGGGCGGTCGAGCTCACGGCGGCCTCGGACGGCGTCGTGGGCCCCGGCGACGAGGGCGAGGTGGTCTTCGTCGCGGACACCGACCTCGACGACCCGCGCGGCGTCCGCCTGCAGCCCACCGACGGCGCCGCCCTGGTGGACGCCTCCAGCTGACTCCCGCCCCGGCGCTCGCGCGTCAGCGCGAGCGGACCTCCAGGCGCAGCCCGCCCCGGGGCCGCATCGTCACGAGCGCGTCCACGCGGACCCGCTCCCCCGGTGCCGGGTGGACCGAGGCCCCGCGCAGCAGCTCGGCGACCACCAGCGTCGCCTCGACGAGGGCGAAGTCGCGACCGATGCACAGGCGCGGCCCTGCACCGAACGGCACGTACGCCGCCCGGGCGCCACGGTCCAGGCCGCCGTCCTCGAAGCGCTCGGGGCGGTAGGCCCCCGGGTCGGGGAAGAGCTCCGGGCGGCGGTGCAGGAGCCACGGGCTGATGATCGCCGTCGTGCCGACGGGCACGGCCACGCCGTCCAGGACGTCCTCGGCGACGGCGCGCCGGCTCACGACCCAGGCCGGGGGGAAGAGCCGCAGGGACTCCTCCACCGCGGCGCGCGTGCGCACCAGGGACCGCAGGTCGTCCCAGGTCGCCGGACGCCCGCCGCGCGCGTCGCCGCCGCCGAGGACGGCGTCGAGCTCCTCGGCCACCCGGCGCTGCGCCCCCTGCTCGCGCGCGAGCAGGTGCAGCGTCCACGTCAGCGTGGAGGCGACGGTCTCGTGGCCCGCGATGACCATCGTCACCAGCTCGTCGCGCAGCCCCTCGGGCGCGAGGTCCCCGGCGTCCACCGCCCGCAGCAGCAGGGCGAGCAGGTCGCCGTCGTCACCGGTGGTGCCCTGCGCCCGCCGCCGCGCGACCACCGCACCGCAGGCCTCGTCGAGCGCGGCGACCGCCCGGCGCAGCCGGCGCCGCGCGGGCGTCGGCAGCCATGCGGGCAGGGGCGTGCGCACCCGTCCGACCACGACCTCCAGGGCCTCCAGGACGGCGGCCACGAGGCGCTCGCCGTCCTCGGCGACGTCGGCGCCGAAGAGCGTGCGCCCCACCACCTCGAGGGTGGCCTGCAGGCCCGCGGCGTCGACGTCGACGACCCCGCCGCCCTCCGGCCACCCCGCGCGCATCCGCTGCGCCGCGGCGACGGACTGCTCGGCGACGGCGGACAGGCCCCCGGGGTGGAAGGCGGGCTGGGCGGTCCGGCGGCGCTCGCGCCACACCTCCCCCTCGCTGACGAGGAGCCCGGAGCCCGTGACGGCGGCCAGCGCGCCGTACTGCGCCGTGCGCTTGGACCAGCTGCGGTGGTTGTCCACGAGCACGCGCCGGGCGGCGCTCGGGGAGGTGAGGAGGACGACGGGCAGGCGGGGCATCGGGAAGGCGACGACGTCGCCCCAGCGCTCGTGCACGGACGCGAGGAAGGCCAGCGGGTCGGCCCGGATCCGCGGCACGGCCGCGAGCATGTGGCGCGGCAGCGGCCCGTCGGCGTCGACGGGCGTGTACCGGGCGTTGGCCCGGGGGCGCCCCGTCGCGGGCCGCCCGGTGCCGGGGGCCCCGTCCGCCGGGGACGGGCGACGGTCCTCGTCGGGGGTCCGGTCGGGCCCCTCCCCCGGGCTCAGAGGTACAGCCCCGTCCGCCCCTGCTCCGCGCCGGCCTCGGCCACGGCGTGCAGGTCGCGCTCGCGCAGGAGCAGGTACTCGCGCCCGCCCAGCTCGACCTCGCCGCGGGCCTCGGGGTCGAAGAGGACCCGGTCGCCCAGCTGCACCTGGCGCACGTGCTGGCCCACCGCCATGACGACGGCCCACACCAGGCGCTTGCCGACCGCCGCCGTGGCGGGGATGACGATGCCCGCGGACGAGCGGC
>Ga0210040_10003894_pt1 | contig 19871 bp, 17 predicted proteins | sample CryGeyCG12114_NA_FD_185462 | JGI IMG/M metagenome (GOLD analysis project Ga0210040, IMG submission 185462) | Groundwater microbial communities from aquifer - Crystal Geyser CG19_WC_8/21/14_NA (SPAdes) (version 2) | ecosystem: Environmental > Aquatic > Deep subsurface > Groundwater | place: USA... | reverse complement strand
AAGAAAACTAGAAACTAGCTCTGAAAGAGAAAAAGATGTCTTTAAAAAATTATGTAGACATGAAAGTAGGAAATTGTATAGCAACTTGTTTAGCTAAAAAGAATGGTTCATGCAAAATACGTAACTAAGAGATTGCAAGAGATCATTCAATTCATATTTGATGGAGTGAACGTCTGATTAAAAACCGGAGAAAAATATGAGCAGGCAAAACAAATCAGTAATCTATTTAGTTATGTGCGACTTGAGAAATAAACAGAATTCTCAAAGATTCCATCCAAGAGCGATAATTGTGAGCAACCGATTACTATAAACTATAAGCAAGCAAATCCGGAAAAATTGTTTTGAGACGACTCGGAAAACCGTGAGTAAAAGCTTTATTTGTATCTATGCTTTCCGTAGTTACTATAACCGTGCTTTCACATCATTACAAGCTAAATTAGTTATACTCTTATTGCGTAAACAAAGAAGCGAATTTTTTTCGATCGTCAAGGAATGCATCAACGAGAAAAATGATGATCAACTTAAGTAGACCAAAAGACAAAAAACTCAACACACAAAGTAATCCACAACGTTTTTTCAGTTAGCGTTGTCCTAAATAACATAATGTAGTTAGAGTAAGAAAAACTTACTAAGCTCATCGTCTGTAAGTAAGTAACTTACTTACCAGTCGTAGAATGGTAGACACATTGGTCCCGATAAGATGGAAAGTCTGACACCAAAAGATCTATAAGTTGTTGAGCATTTTGGCGAGCAGCTTTGACACAGTTGACAAACGACCCTTGATATTTGGTGAGTAGAACGCGACTAGCCTCCTGTAAAACCTCTACTCGTTTTTGCACTAATGGCATTTCAGTGCTGGTCTCCGAGCGGAAAATTCTGCGGATGTCATCCTCTGAGAAAGTGCCATATACACTAGGATTCGTTATGTCCAGTCCTTCCTGTGGTCAACACATGTGAAATCATTTGTATGCATTCAACAATAGCTTCAAGTGGTACAAACTTGCAACAAAACTAAAAGTAACTATCAGTATGTCTGGTCCAATTAGGGATGGGAAAGTGGCAGGAGATTTCCGCTACTTTACGAAAATGCTATGTCTGTCTGTATGTCTGTAAGTGTCCGCATCTGCTATCAAAGATAAATATAAACTCTTAAAGACAGGTTTTGATGAAATTTTGTGACTTGTAGATGTTTTGTCGTCAAAATTAAGAATAAGTTCATCCATGGGTAAACCCGAACTGTCATTTGTTCACAGCAATGTCACAAAAGTCAAAAAGAATGTTTTTTTCGTTAATTAGTTGAGCACTAGCACCTGTGTCTGAATAATAAATCGCGAGCCAACCCTCCTGAGCTAACTTACAAACTAGTATTCATGGATACTTAACTCAAATACATTACGTTGTTTGGACATGAAATTGTGTATACATTAGTAGCCCAATTATCTTAAATGTTTTTCAATCTTTTGTGCTGCAAATAAAATATTGTTCGTTCAGCTTGATTTTCTAAACTCACTCAGTCTCATTTTAACGTTCTCCTCCGATGCTATTTCTAGACTAGCATAGTAAATTTAACATTTTAGTTTCTCTTTTTATTCAATAAGATTAATATATGAACCTATTTAGTTTGTTTAACGTGATGCAATTAATTACCAAACAATTCAGATGCAAAAGTTAATCAATAACATATCCATACAATAAAACCATTGAGTACAGCAAATTAGTTAACACATTTTCATTATTATACTATCATCAGCATTAAAACTTTATACAATAAACAAACAGTAGAATAATTACTTCTACCTCCATATATTTGTTTAACGCGGTTTATTTAGTTGGTTAGTTAGTAATCTACAATAGGAATACTAGATTAGATTACATGCATTGAATTCAATACGAGGGTATCCATGTAATATAAAGTAGTGGTGGTTAGATAGTTTTGACTGAAAATATTCATTAAACCCTGAAATTGACAAAGTCTGGAGGATAGCGTATATGCAAACTAGATATTAACTAACTAACTAACTAGCAAGCGAGCCAGATGGGATGCATGTGATGCGATGTGTGACGCAGTGCAACAAAAAATGTTACTTTCTAATCCTTTGTACTTTATTACTTACGTGTGAAATTCATTTTCAATTTTGTGCTGACTCAATCATGGGAGAAGATCGAAGACAATTTATATTGAGCTGACATAGGAGTCGAGTCAGTACCACCAGTAACTCATTTTTCAAATCAAGTATCTCATGCAGTGTGAACGAAGCTCTTTTACTTAACCTTTGTATAGTTAGTTTGCGCCAGTCTTCAGTATCACATGCGTAATCTAAACATCACTCACATTCTATAGGTATTGAACATGGAGACATGATTATTCAGCCATAGAAGGCTTAGCTAACAATAGAGACAGGGAGTCCTTAGCTAATTCTAGTGGAGTAGTCGGGTTGAAATACGGCATCATCGTCGTCATAACAGGATTCAATCTATTTAAGGTTTCTGGCTGAAGTATGAAATTCAGTTGGGATTTTCTAAAGAGTTGTCTTTTCCAAAAGACCCAAAGTGTAAGACATGTCGGTTCAAATCCTGTACTATATGTTCATTTTAAATGTATCTCAGGAGGGCAATATAAGCTGTACATGCACGGTCTGAGTAGACTCATCAGATGAGTGGGTTGTTGAATGGATTAAAATCTTATAAAGTAAACAAATGGGTAGTTAGGAGAGTATTAATCTAAAAGGATAACTATATTAGGGTTGAATCCTTTAAATAACTTCCATGAGTTTGACTATAGGCAATGAACTTTTCATGCCCATTATTTATTATAAGTAGCTGCGAAAATCAAGTTGACTGGAAGTTGGGGCTTTTTTAATCTTTGTGCAGGAGAGCTGCGGAAAATTATAAGGCCTTAAATGTTTTTATAAGGAGATTTTGATGAAAGGATCATTATTTGGGTGTGCGATCATTCAGGTGTCATAATAAAGATTAGTTTGTTTTGCACTACTTACTTTCCTTGCAGGCTAACTAAACAGTAACAGTAATTTTGAAATCCTATTAGCAAAATTTATTGGGCTATAAGTTGACCGGTTTAGGTTCCACTTGAAATTATAGTAGACTAGGAATTCTTCTTCATTGTTTTCGTTTCCCTGAATATTTATTTAACTCAGCTAAATATTTTTCCTTCTCTGTGTTTGTAACCTGTATTTTGAGACCTCGTGCTTTCTCAAGATGAGTTAGAAAATTTATATTTAAGCAAGTCCTTTTGTCTTGCGAAGTTGCACAAACTGAAAACTTTGGATTGAATGATAAATATTTATCCATTGTTTATGCAAGCTTGAGGGTCTTTTATTTAGGGTTTAGTACCATGTTCTACACAAGAGTGAAACGAGACTTTTTGTTCCGTCTAATGAAAGGCTTTATTATGCATGACGGCTTATCCAAGTGAAACCAAACGATGGCTATAGTTCAAGAATCCTTTCCCAAATTAATTTAATTTAACTATAGGAATGGATGGCTTCTTTATCTTATGGAAGATGAAAGCACCATTAGGAAGTGCGTGGTAAATGATCTAAATACAAAAGACCAAATATGAATGAATTCAATGAGCGCTTCATTAAACGAGGAAGGTAGACTGAAGTGAAAGGTAAAAATTTGTAAAAGATAAATGTATAGCATTGATGATTATACTTTTCATACCGACAGAAAAGTTGAGGTAATGTCTCCATTGATGTTTTTTAATCATTATTACACTTTTTTACCTAAGAAGAATCGTAAAATGAATCTTAAATGAACTCTTTTGAAATCGTAAATGAAAAAAAAGTATTGCGTCGTTCTTTTTTCGACTTCAAAAGCTTATGCTCACTCCCAGTCTGCTTTTACTCTCTACACGGCGTTTTTTTAACAGATTAATGACTGCGGTCAACCAAGGAATGACGACATAATTTACTAGGAAAACGTGCGGATTTAATAGCACACGTTCCATGTGTCTTGAAATGTCCCGCCCCAATGTGTTTCTGTTCACTGTATAGTGAAAGTGACATCTCTGTTCGGACTAACTATTTTTAACCACACTGTGTACGCGTATTATATTCCATGCTTTGAATGCACAGCGTTGCTTGCGCCATTAGATATATAACTTGGAGTGGACACGAGATTCGTTTTGTTATCTAAATAATCTGACAATCCCAACAAAACAATGAGAAGCTAACATTGTACAGTAAAAAAAACTTAATATGTCAAAAATAGGGCAGTGAATGCAATTGTGTAGCAAAAGCGTTTACCAATTAAAACATTGTTGGGAAAAAAATTACCTCTAAAGCTCTGTTGACAGCAGCACAACAAGCAAAATATCCTGTGTACAATTTGCCTCGGTACATGACTTGCCATTTAGTGCTGTTTTCCTCAGAATTCCCAGTACCAGTCCAGAATGAGAAGTTCAATGTATCGACAAGAAAAAGCCAGTCGATTGCTTTTTCATCAACAATTTTAGGATGAAGCTCCTGTTGCTTAAAGTTTTTTACACTTAGGGTTCCATTTTTTATTGCCGCAAATATCTGGACAGGTGAAAAAAGTTATTGGTTATAGTAGAGTAAATTAGCCTTGGAACAAACTGACACAAGGTTAAGTGTATGCTCTACGTTCATTTAATTTTGCACTATTGGTTGAAAGTATTGGTCACAAAAAGTACATAAAAGTGGCATTTTCACGCGTATTTCAGTGAAAAAGTGACGCATTGGGAAAATACTGCACACAGACAGATATCTTCATTGGATAAATCCTTTGATGTTGGTTAATCTACAAGACTTTGATACCGTGGAAAAATATATGGAGCAAGAATATACTGAACATTAATCTTAATTTTTCATTGAAAATTCTTTTCGTACAAGACTATAATTTTATATGCCATGCTATAGAGTGAAGTTTACAACGGCTGTCTCTATTGGAGAGTTACTTTCTCTTTTTTGCAGCTTTCCTTTTACTTGTTGACAACCAATAAAATAATACTAGCAGCTGAAATCGGGCCTAAAAAATTGTTGCTCCAATGTGGCTCTTGATTAACTAGCTGATTTGAAAAATCTATTTTCAATTTTCAATTAACCCAATCCGTTTCAGTGGTTTTGCGATGGCCATGGGCAACATGGACAACAATCATAAACTAATTAAAACTAAATGCCTCCTCCCACATATTTTTAGATTTACTTTCCAACGACTTAAAACAGCTTAACTATAAGATGAACTTCTGAGTGGTTGGATTCGCTTACTAACTTGCTTCGGAAACCGGAGCTTCAGTTGTACGTCAATATTTTCTATTGAGTGTTCAACTTGAGTTAAAAGTAGGAGGTATGAAGAGGCGGCGCAATTTTAAGATTTTTAATCAAAGATATGAAACGTATGTATATAGGTGATGAATAGAACCGCATTTACCTGACTAGAAGAATAACTTCTCACTTACTTTTATCAGACGGAGAAGTAATGTTGTAAGGGCCTTGGTAGTCAATTCATGCAAACGAGGAAAACCAGAGCCGAATGTTCAAGAATTTCCATAAAGAATGCGCTACACTAAAAGTACCAATAACTAGCTGTACACGGAAGGAAGGAAAATAAATTGAGTTTTACTTGTTCCGACTACCTTTGAATATTCGATGAGGTAAAAGTTTTGTTTCAAAAGGATTTAGCATTAACATACAGAAGTTTTGAGTACAACATGAAAGTTAAGCAACTACTTACTTTTATAGACATCCACTGAGACACAGACATACCCTACCTGTATTACACTACCTGTACATTTTCTTTCAAATAAACTCTATCTTCGTGTCAGTGTGAATTCTCTCATTCTCAGCTAACATGAAAAAGCAATGGGTGGCGCAAAAGAACAAAACAGAATCATGGAATTTCTTGTTTAAGGAGTGAATACAACAACTTAGTCCTTTACAGAACTAATTGATGAACTCAACCAGACTTTAACAATGGAGAATGGACTACTACTTTGTACTTATACTATAGAGAGGTTGGAAATGGTTGAAATACAACTTGAAAACAACCTGAGTGAATGGAAATATTGAGTTAAGAGGTACTCACTACTCACTCACCTCTTTCGAAGCTCTTTCTACTCCGTCTGATAGTATTTCCACGTCTTGTGCCTTGCTCATTATGAACCTGCCGGATTCCTTAGGTCCCAATGCTTTCTCCATGTTGGTAGTTGGTATAGAATCTTATGGAATGGATTGGTGTAATCAGCAACCTGACAGTTTGTGTTGGATGTTAATTGGCACTCACGCAAAAGTTAATGTGAATGGAGAGCTCGAAATCAGCATGTGGTGACAATAAACTACTGTGATTAAACCGAAACGCGCTATACAGCGTCAAGGACATTTAGTCACTGACTTTATGGTCTACTGGGGATAGGACTAGGAATTATGTGCTCCTAGTACAGTACCCTAGTATCCTAGTCAATCAATTGCCACGGACAAGATGGCCTAAACTGTGCTTGCGGTGAAGCATGGACACACTAAAAAAATGTATTCAGAATATGTACTTTTGGATAAATTATGATTTTAAATTGAAGCAAATCATTGGCTTCAATTTACTAATTTTAAATTTATTGATTTAAATATTGCTGTTTAGCATTATTATACTTTTTTGGACTGTTTTCCTTACTACGTCAACTACTGAATGGTTTTATAATCATTATATTTTTATGAATCCATCAGGTAAGATGAACGAATAATGGATAGCGATACTAGCAACAGTAGATGAGATGATTTAATGGACAAACATTTTTATTTGTTCAATAAAAACAAAATGAATTTTCGACAATACCAATTTAGCATCTGATTTGTAAGTATAGGTTTATGAATTTGGTTTACTTAACATAAGTGACATGATCTTCTAAAAAATTAAGAAAAAAAGTACGAGCCTGAACTTGTAGCTCAGATGTCGATCACACGAGAAAGTTTTTGCACACGATTCAAGAGGATATCACCCTGCTTGATGGTGGCCTGGTATTGTCCATTTTTATTATCTGGACGAGTGGTCTCTACAACACCTGTGGATATGAATCAGTCCAAGAGATTGATGAAATTAATTACCAACACAACACTCTGGCAATAGTAATAATTAATGAACCCGAACAAGATCAGGTACAGCAAAAATCACTTACCGGCTACTTTATCAATTTTACAATGAAGTCTCCCAGCAGCAATGAATCTGTACAGCTCCCGATCGATGAAATCTGTTGTAACCCCAAAGGATTCAGCCATGTAGGAGAGAGTCAAACTGCTATAAGATTCCAGAAGCTGAGAATAAGCTTTAATTCTCATCTCACGTACGTAGAATCGGTAGTGCTGGGCTAACAGGCGATCTTCTTTTAACTCCTAAGAAAGAAGATTTATAATGCATGATTAGCATGATAACGAGGTAATGAGAATATCGTGTTCAGTAAATGAGGGGATCAAGCTGTCATAGATTTTTCACTCTGACTTATAAAATTCGCTGCTATTTTATACTGCTCATTATCAAAATCCAGAGGCCCCTATCTAAAATAGATTTACATAGGAGATAGATGAAGCAGAGTTTTTGTTTGTATTTCGTATTCTCACCAGTTCTATCAATGCTAGATTTTTGAAGAACTCAGCATACTTGCATTCATATAGAGACATGAGAAATCTCTTGAGTTGAGGCTGTGAGTGAAGAACTTCTTGAATTTCGGCTCCTCTTAAGATTTTCTCCCTTAGCTCATTACGAGGAAGTGCTATCATGCTCACAATTACAGTGTACTTCACGAACTGCACGTAGTCCATCAATTCATATGAAGTGAAGGTTGAGATGGTATCCAGCAGTTGGTCAGCAGCTGTCTTGAAATCCCGGATAGCCATAGCGTATGTGCCCTGAATTAGAGAAAATTTGCAGAATACTTTTATGGATATAAAGCGAAAAGTATTATTCGTTGGCAGTAGATCATCAAAAATGTAATATTTCAGACCGAAAAGAAATATTTGTCTTTTTTATGCACCTGGTAAACTTTGAGACGGTTTCTCCTGTCCCAGTCTCCTCCTTCGTCGATTAAAGTCTTAGCTTTTTCAATGTTCCGAGTGACTACGTCATGGTCCATGTAGAAAAGCCCAAGACGAATGAGATGAAAGACTATGTCCAATCTGTGACCTAAGGACACAGTCTTCTCGTATGTTTTTCTAAATGCTGTGAGTGCTCCTTCCTGGTCACCGATTCTACACAAGTATTCTGCCTTTTTCAAATTATTCTCCCTGACTTCCATTTCTCCCAAATTTTTTTCAGCATCTTCAATGAAAGCATCGAGTTCTTGCAACTTTTCTTTGTTTCTTTCCTTCATTGCCTCCACAACATCAGCAGGAAGCTTTGTGATTGCAGGATTATTTACGTCCTGAATTAACTGCTCATAAAATGGAGCCATGTTCTCTTTTTTGATGGAATCATATATCTTCTGCAAAATTGCCTTCTTATCATGACGGGCAGAAAGGTCAGGCAGCTCCAATAAATATTTGTATTGAGCTAACTGCATGTCTGGGTTCTTCTCGAGACCCTCTTCTTCCACATCTAAAGGCATGACTGGCAAATTCTATTTCAAAGAACAAAATTCACATTTTTAAATAGTTAAAAACAACACGATGATAAAAACCCGATAGCATAAGATATCTTCTCGCAGAATTCATCAAATAAATAAATAGGAATAATTTTTACCTTTGGAGTTGGACAACAAATAAGCAAAAATGACTGACAACTGAGCTTCAATAGTGACTATACAAGTCTAAAATATTGTCTATAACTTTCCTGATAATGACCCGTTGTGCTGAAGGAAGAACAATGAATAAATTAATTAAGTAATTTTTCAAAAATATTCAAAAAATGTTTGATCAGGACCTGACGTTACTGAAAAGAGACGTCAGATGTACACAAATTGCGAGACGACTGACCACCAAGTTTTGCACGACAAGACAGTTTCAGCTTTACTTCAATAGGATATCCTAGATTGGAACTGTACGTCGGCCAAATGAGTTTCTGCTGTCGTATATTACTTACAAGGTGAAAAAAGCTAGAAGTGACAAGCGAATATAAAGTTTCAAATTTACCGGGCCGGGTTTTGTCTTTCAAACTTTAAAATTTTGCAACTTCATGATTTAATTTTTTACTTTTTGTGTTCATAGTTTTCATGAAGCGTATTTAAGCTTGGGAATCTTGCAGTTAATAAATCTTATTGGTTTTCTGTGTAAGTAAGCTTTATCTATCATTTATTGGCGTTTAGCTTGCTTCTCTTCATCAGTTTGCCAACATACATTTAATCTTTAATAGTACATATTATTTATTTTATTTTGACAGCTCATTCAAATCTTTATGACATAAACCTAGACCGGTGGTGGACAGTTAATCAAAACTTCAAATATGGTAAGTTGGCTCTTTTAGTTTGGTTGATTACTGACTACCAGTAATTTAATTAGTCTTTATTGTATTACTGATTTACGAATTTATTATTTTCTTTTTTAGTTTCGAACCCAGTATGACAGCGATGTCACTGTTTGGAGTCCTGCAGGACGGCTTCATCAAGTCGAATATGCTATGGAAGCTGTCAAACAAGGGTCCGCCACTGTCGGCATGAAATCTGCTACTCATGCTGTCATTGTTGCGTTAAAGAGGGCTTCTTCTGATTTGGCTGCTCATCAAAAGAAAGTTATTGCCGTTGATGAGCATTTGGGTGTCTCTATATCTGGTTAGTTGTTATGTGAAATTCTCATTCATCCAGTAAAACTACTCTTTCGTGTCTCTGATATATTATAAATGTCTGCGATCTGGGTTTTGTGATGTTAGAATCTATTTGTTGTTATTTTAGGCCTTACTGCTGACGCCAGACTTCTAGTTAAATGGATGAGAATGGAGTGTCTTAACTACAGTTATGCACAAGATGTTCCTCTTCCAATAAACCGGCTGATGTCTGCGCTTGGAAACAAGATGCAAATCTCCACCCAGAGCTATGATCGGCGGCCATACGGCGTCGGACTCCTTGTGATTGGATACGACTTGAAGGGACCTCATTTGTATCAGACATGTCCATCAGCTAATTATTATGATTGCAAGGCTATGGCCATAGGAGCTCGATCACAGTCCGCTAGAACATACTTGGAGAAACATTTAGAGGATTTGCGAACCAGCAATCTCAACGAACTTGTTGCTCATGCCCTTCGAGCCTTGAGAGATACATTGCCCGCAGAAATGGAACTAACTAACAAGGTTTGTTTGCACTGTGCAGCTTCCAACACCAACATCTCATTGATCTATCTGTACTGAATTTCAAGATCCCATCGTACTACTCATATGGTTAACGTTTTGTCTTTTTTTTCAGAATGTTAGTATTGGGGTAGTCGGAGCTGGGGTAAACTTTACTGTCTATGATGATGATAACGTAGACCAGTATTTGAATCTTTTGGACCCTTCTGAACGCAAGGGAAAGGGTGCTCCAGCTATCGCTCCCGATGGTGGGGATGATGATGCTCCACCACCTCCAGAGGATCCGGTTCCTGCTCCCGCAGACATGGAGATCCAATAGTAGTTTATATCATTATCGTAATTTGTCTTCGGTTTAATTTGTTTGTACTTCTATTGGTTTGTATCTATACTCCTTGAATAAAGCCCTTAAAGTTATCATTCACGGATAACATAATTGTTGATGCTGAAGCTGATAATATTCATTTAATGCATTAGGAAAGGACGTAACTCTTGCTTTTTGTATTTTTATGTCACACAAGCAACTGATGATTTATATCATCAGTGCCAAAAGGGCTTTTTCTTAAGCAACTGGGATAGCATTGGGATTTTGGGATAGTATTATTTGTATTATTGTTAAAATGCATATGATATCTTAATTTTAGCTTTAATAGTACGTTCCGCGTCGTACCGCGATGTTTCGACGACTGTAGGCACATTTCGTAGTCAACAGTTTTCAGTGAAAATCCAACTTCAACGCCATGTGCAACATGAAAATTATGTTACCTATGAATTCAAGCAATTCTCAAGCGTACAACTTTTACAGAAATTAAAATATTCGAATCCCGAATGTTGGTAAACACTTCAACTCCGTTTGCAAATATTTTTATGCGTGCATATCCATTCAATAGAAGTTATGTGACCCGATTTCTTGGAGTTCGGTAATTAACTTGAATATGCGAATTGAAGTCAATCGTTGATGCCTTCGAAAGCCAACAAAAACAATGCTACGAGCACGTAATTAATTAAGCGATTAAGCCCTTTATCAGGCTAAAAACTTGCAAGGATGCAACCGCTATATGGCGAACTTTTGCATTTGTTTCCGTTCATTCATGTTACTTAAATTCAATGGAAGAATAGACATTGGGGCGGTAAAACTCCCGCTAAATCTATGTGTTTGTGTGTTTTTTGACTCCGCTCAAGGTTGAATACGTTTTTCTCAGTCCTGTCGTTTCGTGGCTCTGTATCCTTTGCGTTGTTTAAATTCAGTTGTCCGCATCACATTCATAATCATCAATTAAAAATACTATTCTATATACCTTGTTAAAAATAATAAAACATTATCTGTAATTTTGGTTTGATTAACAAGAAATTTTTCTTCGATCTAACATTCAATTCTCTCTAACAAAATAGGAGTTGACAACAATTAAAAATGGATATCAAGTTAAGTGGCGGGGCAATAGCGGTAAGTGGTAAATTTCCATTCTGTCAGTGTCACCACAAATTATTGCTTTCTGTATGATGTGATGGGGTTGAGGATAACGTATGGGGATTGAGTTTGATGATCGAGTACGCATCTGACTGAATATTGATTAGTCAGTCAGTCCGTCATTCCTAGCAGCTCTGGGATAGGTACCCATCAAGGGTAGAGTAGAGAGTAGAGATTGATAAATTGTTTGTATCTTTTAAAAATTTCAGACGTTGATGCAGGGAGGCGAAGTGGCAAAGCCGATCTTCCAAGTTTTGGTATGAATCTAGTCTATCTAGTGATGATTATTTGTCTGAAATCTCCCCTTATTCAAATATCTACGTTGTAAAGACATGATTAAATTTTTATTTGTAACTCGTAAAGGGTTTTAAAAAAATTGCTGGCCAAAATGGTAGCGACAGATTCAGGATGAACATATCGGATGGTGTCAATTCTCACACGTTTGCCATGCTTGCCACCCAATTGAACGAAATGATCCCGGAGGGGAAAATTGACCACTTTTGCATTTTCAGAGCCGAAAAGCTCATCTCCAACGCAGTCTCCGAAAAGTACAGTTCCTCACAACCTTAACAACACAGCACGCTTCACCTACTTCTAGATTTAAACTAGCCCCATTTTATTTTATTGCATTTTAGGAGAGTTTTAATCATATTGGACCTTACTGTATTAGCTAAAGGGAGTGAAATTGCTGTAAAACTTGGTAATCCTGCTCCTTGGAATGAGCAATCAGGATCTAATTCCTCCACAACTAGCGTTTCATCAACGACAAATAATAATGGTCCTACTGCTCCAAAACAACCTGGTATTTGTTTCTGCAATTTATGATGGCTCGAAGTTTTTCGAATTTTTTTCATATTTATTAGTTGAATTGCATCTTGTGAACCTAGCTCTGAGTGCGGGAATCAAAGCACCAGCATTTTATGGAGCTAATGGAGCACGACCCAACGGGGCGGTCAACGAGTATAAACCAAATGTCAGCATGGGATCCCCAGCTAATAAGTCATTTGACCTTTCGGGAGAAAATTGTGTACCTATTCAGGATCTGTCGCCGTATAACAGGTGTGTTATGTTTGTGTTTTTGAATTTGTATCCCAATTAAAAATAACGTACGTTATGTACGCTTTGCTGCTATTATTTGGGACTCTGGAATTAACTAAATTGCATTTTTGTTTTGACCTCCTAGCCGATGCACTATCAAAGCACGTATCACGAATAAACCAGCCATTAGAACCTGGTCGAACTCGCGTGGTGAAGGAAAGCTTTTTTCTATTGATTTGCTGGACGACTCTGGGGAAATCCGCATGACTGGTTTTAATCAAGCAGTTGACCAATTTTACGATATGCTACAGGTTGGCTTGAAAATATAATATACTAAGCAATCAAGCAAAATACGACGTCTTATCCCTTCGTTGCTCTAATTAAGTCGCTTCCTCATCTTGATTTCAATTTTACGAACTAACTTAATTGCATATTCTGTTTTTACATTCGCATAGGTCAACCAAGTGTACTATTTCAGTAGATTTACTGTAAAAAGTGCTCGTAAAGAGTTCTCCAGCATTGCTCATGACTATGAGCTCAGCATGAACAATGATACGCAGATCATCCCTTGCAAAGATAAAACTGCAGATATTCCTATGATAACTTTTAATTTTGCGACTATAAGTCAGGTTGAAAATATGGAAAAGGATTCCACAATCGGTAATTTACATCTCTAGTGTTTTCGTTTTCGCATTTTTTTGCATAGCGATGAGTCAGTTTAAAAAAATAATATTGAAATAACCTTTATGATGATTTTTTAACTTTAGATATCATCGCTATTTGCAAAAGTGTTGGTGAGCTTGTGCAGTTTACATCTAAAGCTGGCAAGGAGTTAAAGAAAAAGGATATCACACTCGTTGACCAAACTAATAAGGAGGTATTTGTAATTTGTTATTCATATCATACCTCTATCGATACCACATTGCAACAACTATCGAACTATCAAACTACAACAATTACTTTTATGAAGTAGTCAGTTGACCCAGTTGTATTGCGACCTGCGACTTGGTTTATTGACTGCTCACGCTATTCTTGTATTTTCCGTCTAGATTAATTTGACACTGTGGGGAACTCAAGCAGAGGAATTTATTGATGATACAAACCCTGTTGTCGCTTTGAAAGGCGTCCGAGTTTCAGATTTCAGTGGAAAGAGTTTGAGTTGCTCAAGTTCATCCATGATGCAGGTATGCTCAGATTTTCTCTTACTTAGTTTATTTTCTTTGTTGTTTTTGGTGGGTTATAATTTGTGACAGTTTTTTTAAACATTTGACTCTCAATTTTTGTTTTGGTTCATTCATTTCACAGGTGAATCCAGATTTGCGTGAAGCCCATGCACTACGTGGATGGTACGACAATGAAGGCATCAACATGGAATCTACTAGCCTTACCCATCAATTTGGAGGCCAATGTATGTATTTTTAAGTTTTAATAGAAAAGAAGCAGTGAAAAGTGTCGGTGAATACTAATAATAATTTGCTATTCCAGCCAACAATTCGGGCGGAGCTTGGAAATTGATTAGGGAAGCGAAAGGGGTTGATATGAACGGTCCTGATTTTGAAAAAGGAATGTATTTCATGAATAAAGTGACTGTCATGTCGATCAAGCGTGATAATGCAATGTACAAGGCTTGCTCTACTCCTACTTGCAACAAAAAGGTTGGTCCTGATTACCCAAGGAGTTTTCATTTAGAGAAAAGATTATTTTGGTGCTAATTCTTCTTGTAACTCGATTTGTATTGTCTCCAAAGGTTGTTGATCAAAATGACGGAACTTTCCGATGCGAGAAATGCAACAAGAGCTCTGGTGAATTTAAATGGAGGGTCCTTCTTTCTGTAAGCTGTTTATATAGCTGCTAAAGATATTGCAGATTGCACTATAACATAGATTGATCTGATCCTTATGTGTATGTTTTATGGATTAATTTCTCATTTGTCTCAACAGGTCGGCTTCGCAGATTGCTCTGATATTGTGTGGGCCACATGCTTTCAGGAACATGCCGAATGTATTTTAGGGAAAAAGTGTGAAGAACTGGGGCAATTGTTCGCCCATGAACCCGAAACTTTCGATGGCCTCATCAAAGAAGCCTGTTTCAAAAACTATATTGTGAAGTTTCGTAGTAAGCTGGAGTACTACAATGTGAGTATATACTTTATCCTAGTATTCTATAGTTTTTTATTTTTTCTACTGGTTACAGTTTTTTCTGAGTCTGACAGCTAAAACTTGACTATTCTATTTCAGAGCGAAATGCGACAAAAGCATGTCGTCGTTGATTTGCATCCCATTAACTATGCCGAATATTGCAAGAAACTTGCAGCAGAGATAAAGGAATCCTTTGCTTAGACTTCATAAAACTGAATGTATAAAAAAACTGGACCATACGGTACGCGGACTACACCTGCGAACCATTATTCATTCGCTTATAATAATGAATGCTGTATTTTCTTTAATAACACTGTATTTGCTTAAGTGTCAGCGTCAGTGTGGTTACCTCGTATGCCTCTAGCCTGCGTATTTTGTAATAGAATATTAGTGTGATGAATTGTCGTACTTTGACCGTCTTATAGTTTGATACTCCGATACTCGATCTTGATATATTTTTTGAAATCCAATTCAAATATTGCGTAAACACTGCAGTGTAAACAAAAATTGTTTTTTATATTGTACAAACTGAAACTGATATCCATCAATAGTAGCCTAGTAGCCACGAATGACGAAAAATACTAATGCAAGCTTGCTTGGAATAATGAACTTGTGGATTATTATCAGTAATTTAATTTTTGTTGATTTGTATGGTATCTTATGGAGGATTCTTACATTCCTAATTACGTTAATTTCGGATTGGATTGAAAAAATATCTTTGGGTTCAGTAACGTTGTCCATGATTTGTGCACTGAATGTATCGTATTCGTATGTTTTATTATCATGTTTATTTGCAGCTGTTTTTTACTAAATAATCAATCCATTTCTAAAACAAAGAGCGAACGAACGAACGAACGAGTGTCAGTAGGCATTTGAATTTCAATGTCCTTCCCTTTAAATTAGTTCTTTCATCGCCACCGGTTTGTAAAGCGTAAATGGAACTTATTGCTCTTAATTACTTTGATTTGAACGGGATTTATGGATCGAGTTAAAAAATAATAAAAATATGCTTTAGTCAAATGATTTATGAAGTAACTCAAAACCTTTACTATTCTCACTTCCTTTAACCACATTATTAGTTTACGAAGAAACTTAAGCCAACATCATGTGAAATTAAAAATGACTATTCCAACTTCAACAGTATATGATTTAAATCTTCGAATTTGACTATAAACCTTTTCTAGCTTGCATCGCCGCTGCTGCATTACTTGCAGCTTTCGGTTTTGTAGGGTCATATTTATATGTTTTTGGAATAGGTCCTTTTCCAGCCCTATTAAACATCGCTTCATCGTAACGGTCTCTATCTTCCAGTTCTTTCGTAATTTTCATATTTGTCCAGCCTATAAAATAAAACCACCAAACAAAAACTATTTTCCATTTCCATAAAGTATGGAACAATGCACAACCACGGACACATATCTTAAAATGAGACCTTACCCTCTTTTATGCCACCAATAAATCCCTTCTTTTTCGCGTTCAAAGGTAGTGCAGTTGGTGCATGGTTAACCAATTTTTCAATTTTCAGTTTTTCCCGAACAGCTGGAATTCTTAATACGCAGACTTGCAACAGTGATACTGCATTAGTTGACACCCAGTAGCATAAAACCGCCTGCCAGAAAAAGTATTGTATCTTATTATTATTATATTATCTGCTTTAACTAATGTAAGTAAGCTCCACACATTCGTTCGCTCAGGTGATATTATTTAATCGCTAAAAATAGCAAAAACATATTTTATCATCATTTACTCACCGCTGGGAAATTCATAGTGAATGGAAAAACTATAATTGGCATGGCTCGTAGAAAGTATTTAACAAGATATCCTTGCGGTGATGCAGACAGTCTTACACCATCAGCTCCCATCTAGTAAACAAGAGAAAAATTAAATGAGTGAAATGATTATTAAACATAATTCATCACTGAAAGTACAAAACAAGGATTACGCAAAAATGGTTCAATTTGATAATTAATCGAACCCGTTGAATTGGATAGAAAAAACACGACACAGACTAAACGTAGCCACGCAATGAAAAACGAAAACTTACCTCTAACGTGGCCAATAGAGTCAGAGACGTAATCATTGGTAGTATGTAATATGGATCAGCTAAAGTCAAATCAGTGAACCAATAAAGACCACCAGTCTTCAAACTGTCCACAGGTAGGTTTGCCATACCCCGTAAACCGAAGAAGAAGCTGATGAAAACTGGAGCCTGTTACAAAATTAAGAATAAGAGTAGGCTTTGATTACTTTACACACCACCGAATTTATCCATTTCACGTTTTTTCATCGAGTGACAAAAAATCTTACCATGGCTAGAGGAACCAGCATACTTTTTAAAGGATTAACATCCTTTTCCTTCATAAATGCCATCATGTCTTGCCCATACTTAGCAGCTAAAAACATACAAAGATTCATTCTCATTCATCAGCCTATTTAATCGAGTTATAGTGAAACAAAGCAGAAGTCGAATCAAAATTAGAAAGTTTAAGTTTTTAAACACGTTCATAAGTATCATAAGCATCGCCATAGCTTACCTAGCAAAGCATTGCCACTCTGACGAGCTTCAGTCATTTTTAATTGAAGAGTCTGTATTTGGGGCATATGATTATTCATTTTTGCCGCATTTCTCTGGGCTTTGATGACCAAGGGGAAAAGTAAAATCCTGATAATGACCGTACCTATTCATTCAGTCATTAATACACACATTATTTTTAATTATTATGAAAAAGACAAATAAATAAATGATGCGTGAATTACCAGTGAGAATGCATGCCCACCATGGTAAGCCTCCACTAACATGCATTATTTCTAAGCATTGTTGAACCATTCCGGAAGGACTCCAGCCTCCAAGACCAAGTTCTGAAAAAGGAGCTTCGCCGCCATGAGCCGCTAACTTTTGAGCAGCAGCTGCAACTAGCTCTTCCACAGGAATAATAGGTGGCTCCGGTATATCTGATACAACTACGCTAGCTAACGAATCAGGATTTACAGAAGTTGCAGAAGAAACAGGAGTACTTAGCACTGTGGTGCTTTCACTATGGGCTACAGCATTTGAACTGGCTTGAGATGGTATGGATTTAGAAATCTCTGAATGAAGCAAATAAAGAATAGAAATATTCAGAGCTCGGGTTTACATTTACATCCAAATATAGCAAACGTACCAAATGAAAGTATCTGAGTGACTATACCTGAATTTACAGCACTGGGTATGCTTGTAGATTGCGCACGTGATAACAAGACTAATTGGGGGCTGAAAGACCTATGCTTTGAACTAAATGAACAAAGCATGCTCTTGGTACGAGGATGACTCAGTTGGATCCATTTGTGAAAGCCTTTGCTACTATTATTCATAAGTTGTTGACCCTTTTGAGAATTAAAAAACGTACATAATAACAATTACTTATGAAATTGCACAAATTGAATCCTTGCAGATAATCTGAAAAGAGCCAAAGCCGAATAGGTTTATAATAATTACGGGCATTCTGTTCACTATGTGGGCAGCCAAAACCAGACCAGTCGTCCGTTCACTCCTGAGGGGTATTATAGACATACCCTTCCCAAACAGTTGGCGCTGCATGCCTACAATTTTGGTGTTTCAAAAAAGTCAAGAAAAGCTATGCAATGCACTGCTGTTATTGTAGTCCAGTGGCACAGTCTCCTTGGACTACGATTTCTGCACGGGCTGGGCTGGCAAACTTTTTATGGTTTGTCCGTGCCAACGTTGATGTAAGTAGCTTCAATTCCTGGATGAAATACAAAATACTAAAGTTTATAATTTATAGATAGGTATGGCAAATGGGTGGTACCTGAAATTCATGAAAAATTTGTACCGTACATTATCTGGAAACGCCAGGAAGAAGATTGATTGATATTGAACTTCACGCTTCAATAATTTACTTCACCAAAACTAAATCCTGGGCTTCAAAGGAAGCTTAGTCGCAGCGTACGTTCCGTTTCCCTCATAAAGCCACTAAGCTTTCGATTTCGAAGAAACTAAAAACCTAGTCACAAGAAAGACGAAATTATAAAGATTAAGAAATCGGCTGGCACAGGCGAACAATTAATTTCGCGGCTAAGGTTTTAAAGGGATTGTAGACGCACGTGCTTTTTATAGTTGCTTTAAAAAAGAGCGGCAACGGAACGTCCTATTTTATTTCACTGATTTTAAAATAAAGATCATCTCGTTTACGTCATTTCGAAAAATACTTTGAAGCGTGAAGCCCGTCTAGCGTCGATATCGATATAGTTTTTAATGCATTCGCGTAGCGTTAACTGTTCAGTACGAAGATTAGAGTAGCGTTTTACTTGGCTGTGTTCTTAAAACCTCTTTTCATTCAGCGAAGAAATTAGAAAATCAGAAACCTTTGCATTGCTGTCTTTAAGGTATAAAGACCCCTTTTCGTGTTCTAAAGTCACCACAGCTTGGACCTGGAAAATGGAAGAAATCCCTTGTGAATGCCAGCAAGCTACAGCAAACGGGTCTTGTGCCGGCAGCGCCCATGTAGAGAATGATAGGAGTAAGGAAACTAAGGACAAAAAAGAAGCACCAGTTACATTTTTGAGAATCAAACGAAGAATACAAGATGACCCTACCGAACTATTGGTGCTGTCATACAAGCGAATGCGAAAAGATACTGACCTTTCGGATACTGTGGACTTTGAAAAGGATGATAAAAATAGTAATAAGGACGAACTCAAAAGCGTTTTGCGGTTTGCAGGAACATTCAACGAAAACAAGGTATGAGATGCTGATAATGCCGAGAAAGCAGGGAATTTAATGAAATTTTGTTAAAAATATTCTTTATTTTTATTCAGATAAGTTTCTTGCTCATGTTTTCAGTATGGACTAATTAGCTTTAATAGTATACGGTTTTGTTTTAGGTTGACGAGACTTTATTGCAAACTTTTCGGATTCGGGATTTAGAACCAACCACTGCCCCCCAACGCCCAAAAGGTTTGAAAAACCGTCCCGTGAAATCCTCAATGCA
>Ga0210040_10003892_pt1 | contig 19883 bp, 10 predicted proteins | sample CryGeyCG12114_NA_FD_185462 | JGI IMG/M metagenome (GOLD analysis project Ga0210040, IMG submission 185462) | Groundwater microbial communities from aquifer - Crystal Geyser CG19_WC_8/21/14_NA (SPAdes) (version 2) | ecosystem: Environmental > Aquatic > Deep subsurface > Groundwater | place: USA... | reverse complement strand
TTTCAAATTTCCAACTATCGAAAATTCTAGTTAAAATTAATGTTTCCCTTATTCCCTTGGCTTCTAAACGAAAAATGTTTTTATTTGTTAAAAATTACTTTTAGTTAGAACGATTATTTACTGCAGTTTGGTTTCCATTACTAACTACACACAAAACTGCCGGTGAAAAAATTTCATTATGCACTACAAAAAAACTCCTCTGCAAGTAAAACAGCACGTTCAAAAATCTATATTTTAAATACCCTGCGCGCACAAAACAATTTTCACATTGTGATGCCCTCACCTCACAGATTCAAATCAGGTAAGTAAAACACCAGTAAACCAGAATTTCAAATGCCTCATGTTTACTTAAAAGAAAAGCATCCTTAAGCCATTTACATAAGCAACACATTTCCATGTTATCTAACCGAGAAATCATTTGGCCATGACAATGAATGACGTCTTTCCCAATCCAAACCATCAAAATAATTATTTATTTATATTTATTATGTCTTCCAATACTGATCAGCATGATACAATCTCAACCCGATTAAGAAAATTGTGGCGCATTTATAGTATGGTCAGCGAAATGGTGCATGTTCTCAAATTATGCAAAAGGTTTAACAACACACACGCACATTGCTATACATACGGGGTAATTTGTGCCACGTGCCTCACCTTTTCCCTTTTCTTTTCATCTTTTGTACAAGTTCACATTATATGGATAAGGGCAAAAAGAGACCCTTGTGATCCTTTTCTAATTCCAAAAGTCATCATGTAGCAAATAGTGGTTAGTTACTGGATAAGTCTGTGTTCCTACATGCAATATGTTACGTGCCCCGCATTTAGGGTACCACATGCATGCAATGTGTAGCACTAGTAGTAGTAACTGGTAGTAACTAACTAAACTTACTACATAGTAGTAAAACGTGTAGTAGTGGTCAAAAAAGGCTTTTTGTCCCCTTTTTGCTCAGCGAGAATGAAAAGGACCAAGTTAGTAAATAGGAACAGCTGCGCTTCAGCAAATATAAGAAACCTTTGGGTTCCATCCAATAAAAGCTGTACCTACTTGTTGCATGGCGCTTCCAAATGAATAGTGTTTGTATTACGTACTTTTGGAAGGAGCAAAAAGTGACTACAAAGGGTTGGTTGGATTTTTTTTGTAGCCTTTGCATTTTCCTATGTATATGCATGCTAATATAGAGTGAAAAGATTAGAATGGTTGAATGCTCTTTTCTAGGAAGATCTCCGTAAAATATGGCCAAGCATCTTTCAACAACATTTATGTATTCCTGTGAGTGAGAGAAGAAAAAAAAGGGTATGGATATTTTATAGCATGGGATATTCAAATTTGGAGTGACAAATGGAAAAAAATCTATAATCTTATCAACGAAATCTAGATTGGTGAATCATTTCCTTAGTTAGTTTGTGTGTGTGTCTAATACTTCAGATGGGCATACTAATTTTCTTAGCTACAGAATTTTTTTTTGCAAAAGTTGTAATATAGCTGGAATAAAGGTGACCAGTGCATCTGCTTTTCCCTCTTGGATATGCAGCAGACAATAGAAAAAATGTACTCGGGCTATTGAATGCGTAGTTTAGTTGAGAACTGAATGTTAAAAACACGACACTCGACTTGCTTTGTTAGTGCAGCCTGGAAGAAATATTTTCTTCTTTCGCATCTGCGTTCCAAGCATGCAAAATTTGAGTTTAAAAGAATTTACAGCCCAAAGTATGAATGCTTGTTGTATGAACTTACGCCACGCAAATAATTTGTGAAAATCGAAAAAATTGGCGGAAAGAGAAAATCTAGATAGTTTGTACACAATCAAAATAGTTTACTAGTTTTTTGGCTTACAAAATTGTACTTGTGTTTGTTGTGAATAGATATTGAACACATAGTGAAAAGATAAGAAACTATTTACTAATATCTTTTCTTTAACTTCAGTACGCGAGATTCAGTATGAAGATAAAACGAGCCAGTTCTTTTGTTTCCTCTATGGCTGTCAAAATGAGTCCATCATTTTGAATAGGAAATCACCGGAAACTCACTTCAATTCAATAAAGGGAGAACCACATAGTGTTTGTCACCTGAGCCGACATAATAAATTTTTGCCACATTCGGTTGATCTTATCATCCAGCAAGGGGAAAAAATCCTCGTTTTACATGGCACTTACAATCTGTGGCCAACATCTCGTTCGTAATATGTGGAAGACGGTACGAAATTTTCTTGAACAACTCTAAATCTACAATGAGCAATAATACTTTAGCATTGTCACAGATTTTCAAGGCAATCGCCCCATTCAAAAGTGCAGATGTGCGAACTGGACAAAAGAGCGGACGTGAACTAACAAGAATTACCAGAATGATTATTTTTGCGTTTGCGTTTGTAGGTAGTGAGTAAATTTTAAACTTTCATATACTAAGGACAAACTAACTAACTCTCAAACAAACTGGTAAGTAGCAAAACTATTCTGAAGAACGGCAGTTATAGAAATCCCACTATAAATGAAAACTGCCGTCTGGAAAAAATTACACTTCCTTACTGAAGCGCTACTGAATCTGTTTTGTAAATCTGTCTCAAATTAATATCGCTCCTATTCTTTCGTTACGGATTTGTACAGAACAAAGTATCGACGGATTGAAAAAATTTGCTGTATGAAAAGATCATCTTCATGAGAACGAAACCTTTCCATCTACCTTTATATCTAAATGGCACTAACTAAAAACTCATGGATGGCAAAATGTACCGGTATGAAAACAACTTGTCTGGCTAGTTATTACAATCCATTGCTATATGTGGTACATAAATCCTTTCATTCGCATCGTCGAGTCCACTCAACAAGATTTGAACTGTGTGAGTGCATTTGCTGGACAATAACAGGTTCCGTTACTTATACTTACTGCTCGCAAAGGCCAAGTGTGAAAAAATTGAGCCCATCAGCCCGTTATGTTGTATATCTGTTACGAAACAATGTACATTGGGAGCCTTGTTTTTCGACTTCCGACACTTTTGCTTGCTCTATGTGTATTGCACTTGTGAGAAATGTAGGTGAGCGTATTGTTGGGAATGAATGTAATAATGTTGGGTGTCTTTAGTATCTGCTCAATGAATAGGTCAACGAATATGATCTATCAAATTGATCGGGTGGGAACGTTTATTTTTTCCACTCTCGCATTTCCGATGATTCTCGTGAGTTGTTAGTAACTAGAGTGCACCAATACCAATAATTATTCTGGTATTGTTCTGTTGTTGGGTGTATGAAAAGAGGGATATAGTATGACCAACGGATTTTTGAGTAGTGTATTAGTTACGACTGGTCATAGTATAGTCCCATGGCTTGAACGATCGGTGTAATTTATTCTGGTAAATTATTGCACAACTCTATAGGATTCGTGGAGAAAAATGCACGTAGGTATTCAATGAGAGTATTATCATCCGGCAAACTAAAGATTGTGCAATTGGAACATTAGATACGGTTGTGAAATGAAATCAAGTAGATTTAGCTTGATTTTTGAATTCCAGTTTTATTGTGTATTCTCGATTTGGGTTCAGTTTTGACAACCCATCTCATAGTACAAGGCATTTTAGATAGTAACTAACTAACTAAAAGTAAGCATTTGTGTGACTGAATTAATTGGATAAACAGCCGTGTGAAAACAATGCGAATTAAAATATTCATGCCGGTTGCTCACACATGCACACATGGTTTGACATACAGCTAGAATGGGAGCGCCCTTGTTAGTGAACTTAACAAAAGTTTGGAGTAAACAATTAGTCTGCACGCTCTGTATACAGATTTATAATTTTTGAGTCATTAACATTGATTACTCCCGTCATCAAGTCATCCTGTTCGAGACAGTAAATAGAACCTGTTGTTGGGTTCATTAATTTAGGGATGACAACTCCTTCAGTTGACAACGTGCTGGAAAACAAAAGCTCTAAAGCTACGCATGCATCCCTATACCTGCTTTGAATATCAAAGGGGGAAGGAGCAGTTCATATCTCGAAAGTAATTAAAAGGTCATCATCAACATAACTAAGTAGCCAAATTAGTTTCCTTTCCGTTGTTAGTTTTCAAAATGAGTGAGTGAGGATGAGGAGCAGCCTTCAAACGGGAAAGTGGAGAGGACCACCCTACCTACTTAACTTGTACAACAACTTATGCCTGTGAATGCAAAACAATTCGTAGTCACAACTTACACTTTCGTTTGAAACTGTATCCATATCAGGATTTCACACAGGGGAAAAGATTTGGAGTCCAGTAAGTAAAAAAAGTTTGCTCTCAAACTGGTATGACGAGTTTTCACAGTAATGATACATGCGTTCATTTTCGGATTCAATGGATGGCTGCACCCATGGGAGAAAGTGAGATGAAGCAACCTGTTTATACATTTTGAATGCGATTTCATATAGAGATCATAAGAGCTCTGGAATTATTTTTTTAACTCACCAGAATTGCATCACTTGCGCTTGGTTTGTAATTTTGTATGTGAACGAAAGGACTTGAATCACTTTGATGATCCGCACTTTCATTGTTCGGCCGGTCGGTTGGTCAGTAGTGAGAACCGATTTTGAATGAAAAGAAATTGTCACACACAAGAATATATGTGAGATCAATGTAGTAATAAATATGTCGATCTTTGATACTCCGTTTCAATGGTAATTTTTCTTGTACCATGAATAGAATTGATGTCAATTGGTCCGGAATCTCGGATTCATTTCAACGACATTTGCGTTCCTGGCAAAGTAAGCTTAAGAAGGATTTGGAGTTTGCGGGTCAGTCGGGTTGTTTGTGTTTGACGCCGTATAACAAAATATGATCGGCTTGAAAAGTGAACAGCAACTTCGGGCATTCGCAGATTGGGAGGGATGTTAGTGCAGCTGAATGCTGGCTTGCTCCATAGAAGTAGATTATAACACGGCTTGCTCTAAATAATTAGTATATTGTCAAGTGTATCCATTTATGAATTCAATTGTTGATGCTATTGAACTGTCGATTTGGTGGCTGATAATTTGCTCCAGTATGTGAATTAAGTAAAAGTATGATGTTTATAAGTAACCTGTAGCTTCTATTGATAATAAGCCAAATAATTAAGCTACAAATATATGGCCCAACATGAACTTAATGAAGTAAAGAGCACATGTATTTGAGCGTGACTGTGATTGTACCGGCTCTACAAATAGAAGAAGCAAACAAATAAACCAAACATAATTTGTCCCTGGTTCGTAGGCGTTCGTCGTTTGTGTAAGTGAATCGACAACCGTTATATTTTTTACAGCAACAAACAAACAATCTTACCGAAAGCACGTATTCAGGATAGGAAATCAAGACGACCCAGGTGAAATCCAAAAAGTCCCGTTCTTGACAATCCTCATGATTTCATTTCACTTTTTTTAAAGGACCGTCGTCACCTTTTGTTTGCTTATTGTCATATCCCGTTGACAAATCACAAATTGGTATGAAAAGTGAAATGTGATGTCTTTTTCATGTATTCCCATGTGTACTTAGCTTGTTGAACATTGTTTTACACACGTTTTTTTCCAGGCCATCTGCATACGTAATGAGGGACCCCTGGCCCGTACCCCTTTCATCAGGTGAGCTCATCATCATCCAACTAACTACTACAAGATTGAGCAATCTGTACCAGAGTGGTGAATTCAAGAAGGGAGAACAATTTTTTCCCCTTTGCGTATACATGAGAATGCGGCTCCTTCATTTTTCTTTCATTCCAATTGTTGAGCAATCATTCCGAAGCTGAGAACATAATGAGAGAAAAGAAGAAGGACAGGACTCCAGCTTCCAGATCTACTGACATGCAATGGAGCGCTTTATGTGGAGCACCATATGCGTGCCATGATCGTCTTGTGTATGCAAATGAGTATTAAATGACTACATAAATACTCGCGGCCAGTTAGTTGTGTTGTGTTCACCATTATGAGTGGCCAGCAGGGCACAACTCAAGATGATGATGATGAAATGTCAAACTTGGCTCACATTACGATTTAGGAAGTGATGTGTGTGTGAAACATATACATAACGAATTTTTTTTGCTTTCCAAGGGCTCTGGGCTTTTACTCAACAAGACACAAAAACTTTTCTTCCGCTGTACTTTTTAAGTTCGATGACCTGGATTTTGGGATGTGAGTTTACTGCGACAATCATCATGCTAACTAGAGAGTAGTACTTGCATGGATTTTAAAAGCTATCTTCAAGTGTCCAAATTTGTCGGGGTGTATGTAAAAAAAATCCGAGACTATGCCATGCCAAGTAAACTTACGAATAGTCTGAATGCATTGTAAAGTAGCTATCAACCAACTAACTCGTAAATAGCTTATTGAACAAGCTACTTTATTTAGTTAGTTAGTTTCCGAGTGAGTGAGTAAACGAATTACCTTTTTTCGTGAGTTACTTACTTACTTACTTGAATATGAAATGAATGCACAAAAAGGACATTACAGGAAAGGAACAGAGGAACTAAACACGAACCCAAATAGTCAACCCTTTTTTTGTCTCTGCTTGAGTACAAAGATACAGATAGATGCGAGTGTTTTCCACACAGGGGAATTTTCGTAGTGCACACGGCCTTGACATTTCCCATTGTTGACACGTGTGGACCGGGCAAGGCTCAACCAAGTATAATGATTGGACTGGTATTTTCATTACCAATTCAAAATCTACACGAGTACAGATAATGATTCTTTGTAAGTCTTTTTTGCCCTATCCGTGGAATCATTGAAAGACAGTATTTACTTCTACTTGTATATATAAGTGTTAATAAAGATGAATCAAACCCAAAGACTGACCCTGACTTTCGTAACTATAATGCGAGTATGCTAGTTTGATTAATCTACATTACCTTTTGAGCGCAAAATTGTTGCATGTTCAGTTTTTGTAAATAAAGAAAATGTGCACGTGCAATTTTTTACTCACAGGGAATTTGTTTCACTTCCAGTTCCATACACACATTACATACCTGATGGTGTGGAAAAAATCTGAGAACCACCTTCCAATGTCAGTGAGTCAGTGAATCCTTATTGTTTTTAAAAAAGCTACAATTTACTTGTGTGATGATTTGATGAGACTTTGGTTTGTGTACAATGATGGCAATAAAGATTACTGTCGGTTTTATGCCAGTATGTAAAGGATACTGGAGTAGTTACAAACTGTGTGAATATTTTGGTAAGGATTTCCCAAAAACATCATTTTATATAATTAGTTAACCCAAGACGCAAGATTTGCAGTGGATAAAGGGTCAATGGGAATTGATATTGTTAGTGAAACGACATGCAAGTACATTAAAGGGGGAAATGAGGATCAATTTTGGAAAAATAATTGCTACCATATTGTATTAAAATGATCATCATTCTAGTTTCAGTGAATACGCATACCTTATGTATTTAGATCGAATTCTTTATATCGAAATTAACGAAACAAACCTTTTGCATTATTTGTCTGTTAACAGCTTTTTTCCCATCTTTATAAAACCATATAGTGACCATGAGATATCTTGCTGCTACTCGATAAAAACTAACACTTCAAAAAGATCATTAACTAAGTTCAACTAATGGTTTCGCATACAATAATGAGAAGGAGCTTTACAAAAACAAACACATCTTTTATACAAAAAAAGTTTAAATCTTATACAACTTTTTGTCAGCTAAAATGTAACACATTTTTATTGTCTACTTTATGCTTGTACATACAGAATAAAAGTAACATAAAATAAATAAATTTCGCAACAAAACGATTTTCCAGACTGCATTAAAAATTAAATTTTACGCACTTGTGCGAAATTTACTTTTATCTCTCAGCTATTGTTCCTATTCATTCCTTTTCCTTCCTCTCACACATCATTCATTCATGCATGCACCCACATGTGACTGAAATTATATAACCACTGTGCGAAACTCATATGTACGGCACATATCTGTGCACACATAGTCAGTCTGGGAACCTACATAAAGTTAAGTGCATTCCATTCACGACACACAAATAGAGAGTGAAAGTTGGTGATAAACTCAACTAACGCTGTAGCAGCATCTACAGGTAGGTTAGGTATTATCACTCCTGCTCACTGCATAACTAGCTAACTAGCACACAGAATTAAATAATACTTAAGGTACAGCTAATGCACTTTGTTAGTTAGTTAGTTAGTTAGTTAGTTGGTTACATTGCAACCCATTGTGCCCATTCGCACATGTAGTACAATGATGGCACTGCACAGTAATTTATGGCTTGCCTATTTTAAGATTGGCCAGTTATTAGCTAACTATAAATGCATGCTAGCCAACTATGAATCTTTTTGTGGGTAGATTGTCTATGTATTCAAATTATCTCTTTTTCATGAGCTACAATCATAAAGGCAGAAATGGTGGTTAGTTGGAATCGGAAGAATAAACAAGTATTATTTTTTAAATCCTCATTCAATATGGTTGCATACAATAATATTGACCATATATGACTGACTAGGATTGAAAAGATACTCAGGTCGTACATATTTTAGTACATACAGTTTGTGTGACAAAAAATTCCAAATTTTATGCTAATCTGTCAGCAAGTGAACAAAACAGAAAAATTTTATGGACTTTGCTTACAGGCTATAGACTGGGAACAAACAGCCTTATGGTAATGAGAACGAAAAGTTTGAGCAAAAAGCAATGTTACTAAGCCTAGCTTGACTGACTGACACTGACACTATTGGAATTATACTACCGTTGTAAAATTTTAAAAGAAAGTGTCATTCCATTGTAAAAGAACTGGGCGTTTTACGACCAATTCCAACTATACAAACTAACATAAATCTTGTAACCAAAAAAAAGCACAGTTCGCATCCATTAAAGTCTTGCTCCGGTCATAATGAGCAACATTTAAAAACTATTCTTCAATCTATTTACCCACCCTTTTGTTATATTTCATCAATATTTCCGGATTACACGGCACGACCTGACTTAACCTGAATGCTACACTATCGAAAGGAAAAGTTTATTATTCTAATCCTATAGTATGTGATTTGTGTGAAAAAACGTTGTTCATTTACCACGGCTTGGTTTACAATGCCGTTTAATTACCCATCGCAGTCAGTTAGTTAGTCAGCAGTGGATGAGTGGTATACATCATGTACTATATAGATGGATTCACTGTACACACCTGTTTGCTGCCTAATGAGGCATACCGCTTGCACCAAAAAAAGAAGGCAACATACATTATGATTTCATAAATACTAGCAAACTAACCAAAACACTATATAAGCACCACAATAAATAATGACTGTCATAATTACGGTAACTAACTTCACGCACATTCATTTCGCTCTCGTGCATTACATAATAGTGAATGGGAAAAGAAGACAGGGGGAGCGGAAAATACTTGTATCCATCTATTTGCATTCGCACCATTCAATTGAATGCATAAAGATGAACGGTAACTGACTAACGTGCTATATATCTATAAATCTGAACGAAGGAGCAACTACTAAGACGCATACTTTCTATGTGAGGTAGACGGAAGATGCATTATGCGACTCATCTTCGTTGACCTATTTTTGCCACCGGACTCTCGTTTGCGAATAATTAAGATATGCTTTGAATCGCATGAATAAACATTGTATACAAAGCAACTATAACTAACTTACGGCATGGTTCTCTATTTTCGTCTTCATTTTTAGCTCACGCTTAAGAAAAGGGGTAAAAAATGTCCCTATTGTTTATGTCTGGCACAAAAACTATGCAATTGCACGAATAATTTATGTTCTATATGGCTAGGTTTAGTGAGCAAAGATAAATTCAAAACGTGTCTGCCGTTTTGGAGATTATTTTTGCATCCAATATTCCTCGTTCACGAGGAGATGACCACAGCTAGTAAGTAAGTTAAGGTATATTGTGTAGTTAGCAGTTTGCTAGTTAGTTTGTATTTGTACCTTGCCTGCAGTTAGTTAACTGTCCTTTTACTTTCGTTTGGATTTAGTAGGTCAAATCCAGCCTTAATAGGTATCAGCATGCAAAAGAGGAAAAGACGTATAGATCGTTGCAAGATACTAACTAACTAGCTGCATGTTACGTCTAAACATTTATTATGACTGAAAATTGGCCAGTTTAACTGGCATGAGGAAGGATGTTCATTACTGCCTGGTATTATAAAGCGCAGCTCATTGTAATATCCAAAGGATTTTTAAAGATGTGATTTCAGTTTAATAACATTTACCTAGGGAGCGGCGGAAGTTTAAGTATTATAATTTTATGGCTATAAAAAATGAAAATAATTTTCCCACAGAATCCATTATCATAAAGAAGATTCTAGTTTCATGGTGTTTTTCCAGTATTTACTGGTGAGCTGTGAAGAAATAGACAATTTCCATAACAAAGACATGACATAGACTTTTTGAGGGGGTTGTAAAAGAAGATACATTATAAGCTATAGATAAATGTTTGAGGAAGGGGATTTTTATTAGCATTTTGGAAGTGAAATGAGGTTAGACGTGAACCTAGACTCTGGGCTGACAAACGCTACTATTATTGACAATCACCATTATGCTACATGAATATGTCTTCTTCGTAAACGGTACCGTTTACAATACATTACAAACTAGGTTGTACTAAAGCTACCTTGAATCTGTACTCTGGCTCTGAGGTATCCTAAAAGATAATCATATGCGTGCACCCTCTTTTCTCTTAGGATAACAAAACAGTCTTCTTCTGTTTGCATTCTGACTTTGAATACTCCATAAGAACTAAATGCAAAAATGGGCTATTGTTTGTCATACAGATTGTTTTGAGGTCTGCCATATTGACTCTAGCAAAGCCAGTTGAAAGTGAAAACGTACATAGCACTAGCAATACAAAAATAAGTGCATGATGCAGCATATGTCATTCTGTTATCGTCAAGTTTGTACCGCACCACAGCCGCAACCTAACTCTAACTAATCATAACTAATCACATTATGCATTCTCAAGTCACTAAGGTATAAGTACGTGGCACTAATTCCCTCAGAAATAGGACACACTAATTTTTCCTCCCATATGATAATGGATTCAAAAAGATAGTTCATGCGGTCATCGTCATCATGATCATCTTGGTTAGCCCCCATGCCAAATATACACGGCATTTCCTGGTTCCCATAAAAAATGGCAAAAAAATTATACTTTACCTACTTTGGCTGACTTACTTTCATTCTTATTCCCAATAGCAGTTAGTTCGTGGTAGTAGTGCACTACTCACTCATGATGCAATAGTTAGTTAGTTTGTTAGTTAGTACTACGTACGTACGCACAGTTTTCTTGTCAAAAGGAGTCCTCTCAATCATTATATAATGCACGATATGGTCGTTTACCATTGCTCTTGCAATAATCCCAACCGGTTCTTTATAGTTGATAACAATAATAATAAGAATAATATATGATATGATAACATTCCCTACTTGTCCTAACTCTACCCAAAGATCTCTGAATAGATACAGCAGATATGATGTATCGCATTGGACACACTCTGATTACCTTTACCTATAGTGCAACAAAAGTGAAGTGCTCGTCTCATTCGCTGGTCATTGGGAACACAGTTCTATTTCAACAAATGGTTCATGTTTATCTATTGCTAGCACAAGTCATTCATATCTTTGGCTGCACATAGTTAAGCATTTAAGGTTATGCAAGGAAATTGGTAGTTAATAGATAGTACACAATTGATACTTGCTTACTGACTGACTACCTGTTGATTTTTCATTCAGTATATACACTCCTGATGATGATTCTCAATGCTTTTGGCCGGAAAATGGTGATTATCACTTTGTTTTCAATACACATGGTTCATCTCCAGGGTTGTCTCCTACTTCCTGTAAACATCATTAGCTGTATAGCTAAAGTAAGTTAGTTTGACGACACTCGACACACACTACACACTATTCTCATGTGGAATTTATTGTAGAATTGCAACGACGCTTATGAGAAAATGACAATGTTATGGGTTGGAAAATTGTCGAGTGTCGTTTAACCTTCTCTGTTTATAAGAAATGAAATAAATTTTTTCAACTTTTGGTTTGACAAATCAAACCTCATTACTGAAAGGCAAAAGTAATGCATAATCTGAACAAGACAAAATTTAGTAGTGTAGTAGATAACACTAGTGTCATTTGTTCACCATTTCATTTGCCGCTTATTGTGTAGCATTCTAATTGCAGTTAATTGTTTATCATACGTATTCTGAATTATTTGAATAAATCGGGCAAAGCAAGCAATTAAGTTTGTCAGTATTTTGATTCCTCACCATATGGGTTGTAAAGTATCGAAATAAATCTGAAGGTAAGTTTAGTTGATCATCGTATGAGCTCCTTGAAATATTTAATGGCTCAAAACCATGAGCATAAAATTGGAGAAAAAGCCGGAAAGTCTGAAAAATTTATAGCGTGTTGTTTTGTTAACCGCATATTATTAAGGTAATGCTATAAATATGAATGTTTATTCGTTTCATTTTCTGTTCATTACAATTACGCGATGTAACTGGGGGTGGACGCTCTTTGCGTATTTTTTTACCAAGCGAATGAATATTTGAATACACTTGATGGTCAATTTTCTGTCCAGTTAACCTATGTCGAATTTTGATTTTAAATCCGGCTAAATAATTAATAAGTGATTATTATATTTTATTGATTGGGGCACTGTAAGACGAACTCGTGGGATCCATAGGGTCGATAAGATAAGTTCAATATTACAATAAAATGTACGACAATGGTCATTCCATAGATTATGTTTATTTTATTCTATGAGTAAATAAGTTTAGTGTATCCAACATTTTTTATGCAACTCGTTAAATTTTGACTTTTCCACAAAAATTCATTCGGATTCAGCCCTCCCATTTCAAACCATTCATAAATAATTCATTCACCTCGTACATGGTAAACCCCACTTTATTTTTCGGTGACATGATACGGGTAAATATTTCTTTTTATGTTCGCATGCTCTGGAAAACTATTTGAAAGCGATTCATTATTTTCCTGAACGTACCCATTTTCCCTTCCTCATCATATTAAGTACTCAGCAGCATCTACTTTTTTCCCTGCGCATTTTCCCCAAATAATATTATCATTACCATTATGATTATTACTTTATGAGCCCCGACCACCACCATCAGCATGATTGGTATTAACATAATGATGGAGGAAACTTGTGGAGTCTCATAGGGTGATATGCAAAAAAAAATAAGAAGCACAAACGTCCACTTCTGGAGTTTTTATATTTCTACTAACCAACTCACAGACAGCCACAGCTCTATTTCATGCACGCATCCATCACTATTAACTAACTACTTATGGATTCGGCTACAACCAGTCAAAGTTCATATGAGGAATAAATAAGCTCATGATTCCACACATTTATAATGTACGTACTTGATAGGCACCGGTAGCCAAATAATAATCATAATAACGAAATGTAATAATGCTTGCATCGTGTGTGTATGTGTGCGGTGTATGTCTGGGTAAATCATGCTCCATTCCTAATAAATTTAATGGGTCCGTGTTGTTGTTTTCAGGCCAGGAGAGGATTTCAGTTCAAAAGCTTATATCTCATGACTACATGCATGGGATAAACTCACCTTCCTCCTACAACTAACTATTTTGTTAGTTAGGGAAAGCATAGACAAAATAATGTTGCCCTTGGCTCATCTCAAGAGGATTTCAGTCATTTAACTTTTTCTCCAATGTCGAATTCTTTATGATGAACCATACATTCGGCTGCAGTCAAGGTCTCAATGATTTTTGCTGGCGGTACCCATTGATACTATGCGCAAAAGGCTTTAAGAGAGACAAATTTTACCAGTATTGTCTAGAACTAAGGCAGATGAGAGCCAAATTAGTGAGTTGAATGGGGTGTACAGGATCTGTATTGTTTGGGAAATTAGTTGCACTTTTCAAGATGATCTCAAGTAGATAATGATATGAATGCAACATGTCAAGTCATTATTTTATAACACACAAGTCTACTATATAATGCTGATGGAAATAATTATTCTGTGGGCAGGAGTGTTTGAGTTGTAATGAGAAATCTGAATGTAATGATTTTTTTTTCAGGTAAATTTTTTATTGCCAAAATGAATGCAATTTTTTACCACAGTTAACATAAATATTATGATCGATGATTAAATCCGCGTACATTATGGTTCGTGATCCAACACAAATTACGAATGCTTATGTCGGAAAATGATGACTTTTGAAATACGTCCAGTATAAATTTTAAATGAAGATTCAAAGATATAGTTAGTCGGCTTGTATTCACTACTCAAGTTTATCTTTTCAGTTACGTGAACGAGTAGTAAACTATAGTGTAGTAAGTTGCGAGGTTTTTTTTCTGACTGACTGATGTAAAGCCAAACGTCAACAAGACTTAAGGCTAGACTTAAGTTTTTGAAATATATGTAATTGAATTTAAAATATTGCATGCATATTTAAAGTGGTAAGGAATGTAGTATAGTATCACTGACTGACTACAGTGGTTATAAAATATTTACCAATCAGTCTCAAAACTATGACACAAAGTAGCCGTTCAAGTTGTCAAATATCAATTTATGCTTTACAGACTAAACTTTGACTTCAATGGTTTATTTAGTTCTCAAAAATTGAATTTTCCAATCAAAAACTTTTGTCTTTTCTGCCTGTTAACTTGGATTTGATAAACAATCATAATTTTCCAATCAAAAACTTTTGTCTTTTCTGCGTGTCTGCTTGGATTTGATAAACAATCATAATTTTCCAGGTATAACCTACTCACAATGATGAAGTTAGGAGCAACACGAAAAAGTTAGGACATTATGTAAATGTTATTTAGCAGACCAGACCCTTTTCTTTTGTGTTTAGCTTGTGAAGCCCTGCTGTTCATAAAATATATACGACTCGATCCCTACATATTCATTCATTACACTCTCCGTGTGGAGTCCGGGCTTCCTTTTCTTTTTAATTATTACATTATTACTTACTTATGCTTACACTAACACACTTGGTACAGGACTCATGATTAAAACAGGCCGAATTTAACAAAGCACTCCATTAGCTTCCAATTTCAGAGTCCATGGTAGAACTGCAAATCCCCGTCCTCCGAATGAAACACAGGGAATGGTAGAAACAGCATGTTTACTAATTTCAACCTGTTTTTCCACGAATGGTGATTAGATCATGCTTTACTTCTCTTTGCTAAAACAAAATCCTCATTTTAATTCTCCTGGACAAGCTTCAAAAACAGGAGCAGTAGTAGTATAGTGCAATGTGGAATTCATTTGCTTAGTATAAAACCCTTCCGCATACTTGATCTGAGCTACTACTTTTTATAAGAGCTTGCAGGTTCTAACTAAAGTTTAATGGTGAAACTATTCAGTGATAAGATTTCACAGCAACATCCAAAAACTCGGACAGTAAAAAATATAATCCCAGTTAACAATTCTCTTGGATGAAAACCGCAAGGCAATAGCTACTGGCTAACAGCTATACAAAATGATTCACATGTAAATGAAACTATGATTGCCATTGTCCGTATTGCACACAAACAAGTATTTGGATTAGTCTTTTGCTTTTGAAGTGAAGCCCAAGGCGTTTGGATTCAATATTAGAAAAGCTTGGACATGGACTGCAGTGGACATTCATTCAGACGTCGACATTTTGTACAACTTTCAAGCCAGCCACCGAAATCGGATTTTTTTTACAAAATTGTTTCTGTTAAAACAAACCATATGTTACATTCAGATTTTCTGTTCGGTCGGTGTAAATTCACGACCCTAAACTATATACTCCAACCAAACTGTAAAGTGAACTAATTACTGCCAAATCATATTTTGGTTATATTTCTGCAATGATACTTGTTACAAATAATAGTGTGGGATAGTTCCACATTCAATATGCATGACAAACTTTTGAATTCCAGGGTGGTAAACAAGCTCCCTTGTTTATATACACACTAACTATCTTCTGTCTATTCGGAGCCTTAGGGCCTTGCCTGTGATAAATTAAAAGGCTTTTAACAGGACCATGTTTGCATGTTCTTACATCCACTCCATGAGTCCATTGAATAGCGTTAAAAAGGAAAAATAACGGGACACAAAAATGCGGTTTCCATGCATGCCCGAGTTTTCTTTGAACTCGCACAATCACGATAAGGATCCACTCACGCTTTGTGTGTACACAAAAATTATAGAGCCAATGCGATCTCATAATAGGTCCTACATCCAGTAAACACAATCATACACACACATGGTTTGGCCATAGTGGACATTTCAGAGTGGTTTGGAAACTAACAAGTACCAACTACATCCATCCAAGGATTAAAACTTTTTTCACATTCTATTGTGTCAATCGTGAAGATGATGAAGGAAGGGAAACGTCCCAGTCGGCAGGTAAGCTAGTCATCGGGTAATGCAGTAGTAGTAGTAGTCAGGCAGTCAATGAGCACTTAAATTGTAATATTCCGTTTACTCGGGGAACAACTACAATTACGTACATTAGAGCAACAAAAAGTGGTATGACCACTTTTCCTTAACTTGGTAGAACTGATTTCACTGTGCATTTACAATGATGTGATGATGTGAGCGATGACGACTCAACTCTTTTTGCTAAATGATAAGCAAATTGCGGATTTAGATTTAGATAATGCTTAGGACAAGAAAATAAAGCTGGTTGGAATGGACTAATTGAATCAATTTGACACACTAAAAGTATAGAGTTAAATTAGTATTTTATAAAAAACAAAGTTAAATAAAGAACAAAAGAAAAATACTGCACTGTTCAGAAAGATGGATTGCAGTTCAGACTGCGCATGCGCAAAAGAAGATAGCGTCTCTTTTGGTCTCTAATCAGTTCTATCACATTTTCCTTACGTGATGGTGTCGTTCTTTAAAAAGTGTCTGAAAAATTATCCTCCGTTTGTAAAATAAGTTGGAAAAAAGGAATTTTATTAATGTGAGCTAACGGAAATATTAACGCAGTCAAGACTTGTTTCAACTTCAGTTTCTTACCAGATTGCGAATTTTCGCAAGATATGAAAGAGTATTTCATTGTTACCGTCGCTGAGCACATTGCCTTGATTTGCTATACCTTCTACAAATACCTATACTATTATATTTGACAGGAATCTAATAACCTGGAAAAATCAAACGGTTTAACTTGATGTCGGTCAACAGGTTCAAAGTATAAAATTGGAATTCACCAGCACGATAAAAGTTTGGTTTTTAAAATCCGAGGATTTCTCATAATGATCGATAAAACGAGGCTGATACCCAATGATTTCTTTAATTTCCGGTTCAATTCAATAGACCATAAGACTTCTCTTTGATTTCAAAGCGTTTCTATGCATGTGATGTAGTGATATTCCAAGATGGGATCGAATTGCACTTGTAAAGAGAAAAAAAATAGAGAATGAAAATAGAATAGTTGAAGGATAATTGGTCGAAAAGTGGCGTCATCCTCCACTATAGTTAAGTTCCGAATCTCCATTTCACTGGGAATACAAGGAAAGGGACGAAATTGAAGAAAAAACATTCTATTGAACCCAGCAGCTCATTTGAATAGTCTTAAACAGCTTTCAACAAATCTCGTGTTATTGAGCAATCTATTATTACACATTGAGTGACCAGGCCAAGCTGCACTCCAAAAGTGAGGCATGAAATAACAATCAGGTCAAGTATATAGTTTAGTTAGTAAGAATTTTTTTCCATATATTTTTGGTGATACGGACACAAGTTTTTTATAATTCCTTTACCGCAAGGCTAATGCCGACTGGACGGTTTCTTTACACCAATACTTTTCTATCAGGAATAAAAATGTATTTCTAGAAATTAATTTTTAAACCAGGCATACAATAACGCAAAAGCAGTTCCATGTTTTTCCGTCCATTTTTTCTTGTTTAAAAAAATCACAAACAAACCGCACAGGAAGGTCAGAGAATAAAATCCAGTATTTTTTACTCCCAATACCACTAAATACAAAAGTGGTGATTTCTTTCATCATCACACTACATGCGTTTAATTGCAGCAGTAACTACTTACTATTCGCACTTTATGCTAAACTACGTTACAATTTTTATCATCAAGCCGAATCTTCAGTACATCAAAGTCGTCCATCACATCACGATCACACACGTATCGTTTTTTTTAGTTTACATTTCCGAGTTTATTTCTTATTTCTATAATATTGGATAGTAGTGCAGTACAGCAATACTCATCGGTGGGAATGTGTACCTGTGCGTTATTTATTTTCCGCGGAGCCTTAACATGATTGTTTAGTTGCAATCAGTCGTATACAAGAAGCTCACCTTGTCATGAACTTGAGTAACATATAGTAAACCTTACACTCTTACCTTACCTATGCAATCGATGCATTCCCTTGTATAATGCGAATTGAATTGAGCATTACATATTTATATAGTTAGTTTGCTTGATTACATTACCTGTAAAAAGTAGTATAGGCCACTTTTAAATTACTCACTTACTGCTATATGGAACTTGTTAATTAGCCATCATTCTATGCAAAACCATGTTTTCACAAAAAAAACACGTTTTTTTTCGGGTTTTCAACTCTTTTCTTGGAGGTCAATCGTGTTGTGACTACTGCTACTGTCACTTGGTGAATTAGTTAGAATACTTCTCATAATGATAATAATGTTCATAAGTGCATGATGATTACATGGGCTTTGTGAGCCCCGAGAATTTTTGCTGAGGAAGGATGGGTCTCCAGGGAAATTTTATCAAATGGGGTTTGGAGTAAAGAATGCGTGTGAAATTGTCACATGGTACACATGCTATACTGATTCAGGTAACATAACCGGCTCATTTCAATGATGAGGGATGAGGAAAAGCTTTACTACTGTCTGAATTTATAGCGGATACCACAGGGAGACCATATGGAGACAATTCTCTTTAGTTAGTTAGTTACTACTGCTTGAGTTTTACTTCCCACTTTTCCATGGATAAATATGAGTAGCATACCCGAAAAAGGATAAAAAGGATGTTATCGCATTATATATAAAACGATAGAATGAAAAGGTCTCTACTTTGTTACCACTCAGATGCCATGATAGTATGATGGATCTGAATGTTTTCATCCCAAAGAGGAGAAATTATTGTTACCTGTGTCAGAGGAATGAGTAATTGGCGATTTGGGACTACGTGCAAAAATGATATGAAAAATATACCGGCAAAAAAATGCTAAAGGATGGTTGGTTATTGTACCTATGTAGTCTAGTTTTTTCAATTTTATGGTTTGCATGAGTTTTTGAGTAAAAAAGTTTTACATCCTCAAATTATCAAAGTTTACCTGAGATGACGGATACATTACTTTGTAATAATGTGTTATAAGATTGTTTTTCCAACATTATTGTTGTGATTTGATTGAAGTGGGAAACTTTACAAACTTTAATTACATTTTAGAAGAGCATTGTATTTAGTTAGTATTATAAAGTTTCATATGTGTACATCATAATGGCTGCTTGTTTACCAATTAGCTGTGAGCAGTTTGCAGATATTTGCTAGTAAGTTTCGCTAGTTAGTACTATGATTCTATAGGTGCTCAACTTTTCAGTGTTTCTAAGACTTCCAGCAGACTTGAGTGTAACTTTTTGGTCTCTCACTCAAGGAGACGTTACCAATTGTAGTTAAAAATTATTGAGCAAGTTTTTGTTTAACGTTTCAACGAAAGTTCATAGTTTTGAATGGCTTAATTTGTTGATAGATATAGGAAACTTGAGTATAATGTTTACCATTAGAATGAGCTATTGCTCTGGCTGACAGGGTAATTAGATGCTAGCGGAAATCCAACAAGACAATTCTGGAGTTTTGGTATTTAGATTAGGCAAGTTTTAAGTTATTTAGTACCCTTCTAGGCTCCTTTTGAAGGTTAACGGACCGATTAGATGTTTTGGGACGATTACATCTAA
>Ga0210040_10003891_pt1 | contig 19885 bp, 27 predicted proteins | sample CryGeyCG12114_NA_FD_185462 | JGI IMG/M metagenome (GOLD analysis project Ga0210040, IMG submission 185462) | Groundwater microbial communities from aquifer - Crystal Geyser CG19_WC_8/21/14_NA (SPAdes) (version 2) | ecosystem: Environmental > Aquatic > Deep subsurface > Groundwater | place: USA... | reverse complement strand
CACAGGTCTCACATGCCGCGTGATTGTGGGCGCTGCGCGCCCACCGCGGCACGTTCGCCTTCCTGCGGTTTTGGTTTCACCTATTTATTGAATGCAGAATAGAATTCTTAATAATTATTTTACGGTTTGGAAGTGGCGGTGGTGGTGGTGGTGGCGGTGGTGGTGGTGATTTCAGCATCTCCCCAAATAGTAAAATCCCTCCTTTTTTTGGCTTTGCTAGAGTTCTATTACAATTAACAAAATGCATACAATGAATGATATTGATAATGAATTTGCATCCTACCCTTACATATAGCGCTGAGCGAGGTGTAAATGTGGCACAATATGAAGCCCATTTGCGGCAGATCTGCAATGTTTTCACGGTGCACAAATTTTGGGAAGCTTATTACAACTTGCCCCAGCCATCTTCTCTGCACTTCCGCAGCAGGTTAGTTTGAGAGTAGCGTTTGTTCGAAATTACTACTTTAACTAAATGAAACAAATGATTAATTTTTTTTAAGTCTGCATATGATGCGTGAATATCGGAAGCCAGTTTGGGAAGAACCATATAATAGCAAAGGAGGAACTTTCCGTATGCGCTGCAATAAGCAGGATACTGTAAGTATTCATTCTTCATTCCCAAAACAGCTTATAATGCTTTTGCTGATGCTTGTTTACGTAGGTTTGTTTGTACAAGCTTGTCTTTACTTTAGGATAAAATCTGGAGAGAAGTCTTATTAGCCGCCATTGGTGAGCAATTAAATGGATTTGTAGCCGATGATGATGAAATCTGTGGAGTATCGGTTTCAGTACGGGAGACAGAGGATGTGATTTTGATTTGGAATCGGAATGCTACTGCAGCAACTAAGGCCCAAGTTTTTAGCTGCATTCATACTCTTCTTCCGGATACAATTTTCAATTCTGAGTTCTACAAGTGTAAGCAAATTTAAAACTGTTGATTACTCATAGATTACTCACCTGATATAGTGATAACCTGAAAATGAGTTGTCTCTTTTATAGCCCATGTAACTCATCATGCATTTGAACGAAGGAAGTTCTACGGAAACAAAAAACCTGAGCCCCTGTTTTAAAGCATCAGCATCAGATTTTTTTATTAAGTTTTCTATTATTCTTCTTCTTCCTCAATCAAGTCACAATTATCGTTGTGCACGAATGTTAAGTAAGCTTGCACGTCATGTTTGTAATAGTCTCAGGTGTACACGAAGACCACCATGTTTTCTCTCGTCCTGTCAGTCCTGTGTGCGCATGTGCTACTAAATTCCTTTTGTAAATCAAATCTTTGTTAATTTAAGTCTTTAAAAAATGCAAGGAAAAAAAACTAAAGTAAAACAAAAAGTGGTTAGGTAGAAATCTTCTCGTGTCAAAGTGTCAATAAATAAAATTGTACAATGCTATTGTAAAAAATGTCTATGTATTTTGTTGCAATATTATTCAATATTGTTCATTTCAGAAAACAAAGAAATGTTTTTTCAGTAGGTTATCTGGCATATTGGTTATTATTTTCGCCACAACATTTTACAGATTTGGTGATTTAATTTGTATAAATCCACCATTTATCAGGGATAGCCAAATAACATGGGAAAACTTCTTTTTACGCTGCAAAATACAATAGTCAGTTTCAAAAAAGAAAAATTTTCAGTCCAGAAAATTATTTTGAAAATCACGCAATTTATTTCTTTCTTTGAAATTCCCGTAAACTTATTGCAATAACTATCATATAACACTTTTCTCCAATAAACTCAACAAATGACCATTAAACTCACTATTGCAGAATTTGACTTTACTTTGTGATGCGTTTCTAAGGTAAAAGCATTGAGCTATTGAGCACGCTTAAATAAGTAAAGTATACACACTGCATTTGTCCATACAGGCATACTGAAGCTGAACAATAAAAACTTAATTTTTCGCTATTTGATTTCAATCGTTTTTTGTTTAATTAGCTGCTACTGTTTATAGTAAGTAACTGAATCGTGTATGTTTCTTGAAGGACAAAAAAAACATGGTTGCATCTGCAAAAAAATCTTCAAATGTTACATATAAGTAGAAAATGCCATTACAGCCGGGACGCTCCGTTTCTGGTTTCCAGAAAAGATATTTATATTGGCGTCTTTCTGCACTCGAAAAATTATATTTTAACTTGAAAGAAAACCCCACATACCCGTTGAAGGATCTGGGTGGAGGTTGCTATTACACAGTTCTTCGTTCTAGCAGGTGAAATACACAGTTATGATTACTGTTTTGTTTATCAATTAACTAACTAAAATGATTTACTTTTGCTGATTTCCAGACGAAAGTGGGTTTTTTGGATAGGATTTTTAACCATTACTTTGTTCACAGTTTTCACTGTAACTAGCAACTCATATTCGGCTTCCAATTTTACCCTGATTATCATATTACTTTTGCTAACTTACATTGTCGTTGGACATTTGACCGACAAAGAAATTTATATCTCTGAGGTTAGTTAGTTATTATTGTGACAGTTTTCAAATAATTTTTGTACGTGTAGACCTTTTTTTGGATAGGTGGGAAGATTTATGGTTCGCATTCGGAAGTCTAAAAAAATTCTCATGGAAGAGCCCCTACACAATTTCTACATTCGAATCAACGAAAGAATTGACTCCAATGGTACATCTCGTTACTATCTCTCCATGGGCGGGTAATCAATACCTCATTTGTGTAATACTTACTGAACCTGAAAATCCTGTCTACTAATCTACGTACTGCCCGAATTTTCATGATCCTAATTACATACAGCCAAATTGTTCTATTTTGCATGCGCACAGTTACATGCTGAATGACATTCAACTCACAGAGTTCGTGGAAAGCTACTTGGCATTGAGAGTTCTTGGACGCAGAATAGCAAGTAGACTCCGCATCAATTTCATGGACACGGATTATCTTTCCGTAAATCTTCAATAAACTGTTCTTGAACTAACTATTCATCAATTCATCGGTGTGAGTTGTTACTTTTAAACAGTATTAATCCATATAGTTTTTTATATCATTATCTCTCACAGGGCTCCCATTTGATTTTGCACAGAACTGCTGCACCACTAGAGGCGCCTGACCAGGGACACATAAACACATACTTGAATATTCTTCAGAACAAACCTTTACCAAAAAACAATCATAGCTCGAAGAAAAGTGATTTCAATGGGGCGAATGATAATGTACGCATGAGGGGTACTTTTCTCGATGAAAGAGTTAAAGAACGCAGATCTCATACTCATGAGAATCATAAAGATAAAACTCATGTAAAAGAGAATGGGAAACATCGTCACACAGAAAAAGATCTGGAGGAACGTTTGAAGCATGAGTATGTAGATACCGTAAATGAAACAAGTGGAAGCAAGACGGAACTTAAGAAGCAGAAAAAACATAAATAATCAAAATGTAAAACGTGTAGAAACCGATACGGTATATATACGTACGATACGATGATTGACAAAAGTGGGAGACAAAACGAATGCTGACAAGCAGAAAGAAAGACAAAAGAAGAGAAAAGAAATCATGGTGTATTTAGTTTTGGTTTAATTGAAAAGTTAAATTATAAACATTAAGTTGATATGAATTATATGCTATTCAGTCCAGTCATTGCAAGTTCAAAAGCAAAAAAAAACCTCGACGAACAGTATCATACAATTTAAAGTATCAAATAAATGTGTTTTGCAAAACCTCAGCTGCACACTGCACAGGCACTGCGGATAGGCTTTTAGAGTTACGCATTTATACTTTTATACACTTTTTGACTGTATATATCAATAACTGTATTTCAGGATTCTCTTTACTGTCTCCTAGCTTAAGAAGACTGACAAATCAATGCTTCATTCTTTCGCAGTCTCATGTGATACAATGATACAAATCTATAAATAATATTCTATACATTATATCTTGCTTATTTAGTGAACATAACATCATACTGTGTTGTATTTTTAACTAATCATCATCATTAATTCATCATTTAGCCACAGTAGCATTTTTAACTATGTCCTTTAGCTCACATTGTAAACCTTTCAACAATTTTTCATTCTGAACAGTCCCATTTGCAACGGTCTCCTGAAAACTTTGAACTTCCCGAAGTTCCTTTATAAACTGCTGTGCTTGTTCATGAAGTTGTTTCAAAGAGTGCAAGCGAGTTGCCAACTCAGGTAAAACTGCAATCAGTTCAGAGGAGTTCTCCATAAGGTCGTACAGATCTGATAGCTGAAACAAACACAAATCGTTACACAACTTTTATAAAAAAAGTTATAAAAAGAGAAATTCCCAATAACAAGGTACCTTCATGGTTCTTTCTAGTTCTTGGACATCCAACTTTTTCTCAGCAATTTTAGTAACTTTTTGAAGCACGGATGAAAGCCTGCTTTCAATTACATCAATATGCGAAGGATCTAATAAACTTAACTTGGTATTCAAAATGTTGAGGCATCCATAAACCGACTGGTGCTTGGGATCAACAGAAACTGTCGTCTATAAAGTGAAGAAAACATGAGAATATTAACATGAGAAGAGTTTTAAGGACCTCCAAGTATCTATCAATAAGGTTTTTTATTGACATTTGAAAATAATAAAAAATGAGGATATTGGATATTGTTTATTAATATTTTTTGCAAACAACAAGTTAGAGTTAAACTTACCAAAAAGCCGGCGTTTTGAGTTCCCAAAAGAGTTTCTAACTGTTGAATACGGCCTTCTAATGCGGTAATTTGTGCAAGCGTGTTGCTATCTCCTTTGCGTGGTGCCACACAGAGCTCATAATGAATACTGTTATTAGGATCTCCAACAACTGGAGGCTTTTTAGATTGTTCTAGCTCCGACATCGACGATTGCAGTTTTCTAAGGATTTTTTGTGAGACAAATACATGAATGTGACAAAACCATAACCATTATAACGATTTATCTGTAAAATTTAGTACTTAGACTGAATAGCTTACTTTTTCAAAATCAGATGATCTCCTTTAGCAGCGTTCGTTTTACCCTCGTTCGTCTTTAAATCCAACAGTTGCCTTTGCAGTTTTTCAGCATCTTCTAGAAATATTTCCGGTTTGATTTCCTCGTCAGTGGAAGAGACACCTGAAAGTCCTTCCCGCTTAACTACATCAATTAAGTCCTGCACTTCGCACTAAAAGCATATCAAATCATTGAAAATTAAAACTAAGGTCTACGAAAAAAAAAGCCAATTTGCTTTTCGGAAGACCTTTAGTCTTAGGTATTTTTGCATAGCAGTTTCAGAACGACTGTCCGGCAGCACCTCCCACAATGAACGTGAATCATAACCTTGCATACGAGGCTTTCGCATGGGATCCGAAAAGTCCCATCTTGATCCATCTAAAAACTTTCCTCGGAACTTTTCGCTCGCACTTTCCACATCTAAGTGTATTTGTTCGATGCAGATATTTACTTCATCAGCCTGGAAAGCAAAACGTTTCGAAAAGCGAAAATAAAATCATTCGGGTAACTGGTAAAAAAATAATACTTACCTCATTAAAATCAACATGCTGATCACTCTCAGGCAGATCTTCAGTTTCGTAGAAATCCGGTTGGTCATAAGCCTATAACGACAACAATACGATTTCAAAGAAAATCAACGCATATTCTTACAACCGGAGCGGAGCTCCTATATATCGAGCTGAGCCTTTTCACGTCGCAGTCCTCGGTTCTAATTTCTAATAAAATCACAGGTCTCACATGCCGCGCTATTCCGCGTGTTCGCCTACCTTATGCTCCTTCTCTCTCACCTCATGTCATAAGCGCCATAATTCATTTACATTTCTTTCATAAATCAAAGCCATACGTTAACTAGCTAATTTAGTCGTTAATTGTTAGTTAAATTTACGTCAGGCACAATAATATTTTGTGGTAAGGATGTATGTTTTAGTTTTTCAATTTTGGAGATCTTTGGGGTTTTGGTTGGGTGTTTTTCAACTTTACAAGTTTTTTGTCGTTTTGATGTGGGTGTGGGGACGTTTGTTTATTTTTCGGACAACTTATAGATTACGACCAAGTACTTAGAGCGATTCGTGTTCGTGGGTACTTATTTCTCCTATTCCTGCACACATCTTTGATTCTTCACGCATCACGTATGAGGAATGAGGAAACTAACCTTATTTATTTATTTAACAAAAAAGAGAAGACTTACAATGCCCGGCAGGTTCACGTACTTGGGATCAGCCATTCTTGAGAACTCAAGTCTGTTTCTGTCCAATAGTAGTTAAATAATTGTAATTCACTTGCTGTAGTTAAAAAAAGTTTAAACAGTAAACAATGCAGCACGATGACAATGACAACATGACAAGTGAAGTGATCAGCTGCAACTTGCCTCACATACCTCAATATAGGATAGGAATGGAATCGCTGCAAGCAGACAAGTACACGACGTTACGTAAGTTTTGCTCTCCACTCTGTCTCAGTTTCCGAAATATTTTTAGAGCTCCTAGCTCCACTCCACTTAAGTTTCCGAAATATATTCGGGGCTCCACTACGTTTCAATTTCCAAAATATTTTTAAAGCTCCGCTTTGTTTCAGCTTCGCGCCGCTCCGAACGGTAAAAATATGGCCAAGCTCCGTGCTGGGAGGGAGCGAAGCTAAAAGTGGAGCTTACTTACATCACTATAAAAACCAAAAAATACATACATAGGGTCTAGGGTCTGCTTTATGCACTGCAGTAGCTCTACAGCAGCAGTTCGGTTCAGTTCGATCAGTCTTTCCCCTATCTTCAGTGCTATTGTGCTACATTGCCATAATGATAGCGTGAGCGCGGGTCCAAAAATTTCAAAAAATTTAGATAGAATTTTGGATTGGATTATATCAGAAATAAGTTAAGTCGGGATTCTCGAATCGTTAGTTTTCTAAGTGTTTTAGGTTTGACAGAAAACCATGAAATCGGAAAAGGGAGAGAAAACCCAAAAATTGAGCCGCAGAGTAGAGGAGAGGCCTTCGTCAGCCATTACTATGAACAAAAAGGTTGAAGATCCGTCACAAATTGGCCCGGTCCTCATCGTTGATAATGGAGCGTACAATATTAAGGTGGCTCATTCGCATGAAACAAAACCCAGGTTAGCTTAGTTAGTCCCCAAATGTTTTAAACGACACTCCAAAGTTATAATCATTCCTCTTTGCGATATGTGAAACAAATTAGCAATTTTGTAAAAAAATAACGCCTCTTTGGGTTTGCATAGAGTGATTCTAAATTGCATCTCGAAAGCTCGGAGTGAAAGGCGTCGTCCATTCATCGGGGATCAAGTAGACCAATGTCGGGATCCCTCCGGATTGTTCTACATACTCCCATTTCAAAAGGTTTCTTTTATTCTACCCAACCCCTCTGTAATCTAATCTTAATTCATTCTATCAACCTAACCCAACTAACTAATTTAATTGCGTATTGATAGGGGTACATGGTAAATGGAGACCTGGAGAAAACCATTTGGGATTACATGTTTGGTAAAGACTGTTTGGCTATTGACCAGTTGGAGACAAATGTGATTATTACAGAGCCAATTTTCAATTTTCGGTTCCTCCAAAGCGTCACATGCGAACTCTTATTTGAAGAATATAATTTCAAATCTGTACATCGAACCACTGGTAAGTATGTTAGTGCGTAAACGCAAGAGACCAAGTTTTGAAATGGACAAATTTTCCTCCTGTTAGCTACTCATTAAACTCGCAAGAAAAAATCTGTCCTTTTTTAAAACCCCATAACTCCCCCATATGGGGGGTGTAACACTTGCAAATCAGTTTTAGAATATGCTTTGGACCTTTCTCTTTCGAATGGTACTAGTTACACCCTCGAAATCGTTGGCGCTCATCCTCAAATTGCGATTTCAAAATCAGTCGTTTCCCTATCTCCCCAATGTATTCAATTTTTAATTCCACCCCCCCACGGGGTAACCTTACCTTTTTTCCGAAAACTGAAACAACCATTCGATGCAGAATTTCAAGCGCTACAAAATGATTGTTTTATCTCAATTTTTCGCCAATGTAATTCCGATACCCTCCGATAGCTGTGTGCCGGTGTGGGTGTGCAAAAGTTATTTATAAAAGTGACATAAATTTAAGTTGGTTGTTTGTTTCAGCTTCTCATTTAGTGGACTACAATTACTGCTTCACTCGGGATTCCAATGTGTGCAGTCTGGTTGTGGATTGTGGGTATAGTTTTACACACATCGTCCCATTCATCAATGGAGAGAAAGTGACTGATGCGATCCGTAGAATTGATATAGGAGGCAAAGCTTTGACAAATTATCTCAAAGAAGTTATTTCCTACAGGTCTGTTTGTATCACTAATTAACTAATTATGACTTAACAAACTACGGGAGCTAGGTCGTTTACTGAAATGTCGTTACCAGCTCAATAGATATTCAACTCTTCAAATTCGTCATACCTCTTCTTTTAGAATAAAATGCTCATTTTTTAGTTGAAATTATCATCTTAATTTTAAGGAATATGGGATTTTTCATGTACCTTAAGGATTTTTTTGAAAATGATACAATGATACAAATGGTAAAGGTGCTGAATACACGGTAAGGTTCCAACTTGTGGTGACGATTTATTTTGTTATTTAGGCAACTGCACGTAATGGATGAGACGCATCTTATGAACCAAGTGAAAGAGGACGCCTGTTTTGTGTCTACAAATTATTATAGAGACATTGAGCGGGCGAAATGTAGAGGACCCCAAAATGATATTGCGCTCGAATATGTGCTTCCAGACTACTCCTCTATTCGGCGAGGTTTCATTCGACCCAAAAGCCTATTCGGCAAGAAAGCTGCCAATGGGGAACAGGTACTGTTTTTCAACGTCTAGGTCTAGGTTTAAGATATAGATAGCTTCTTCAAAATGTCCGTTCTGTGAACTTTTTGCCCATCAAAAAGCGGTTTCTAAAACGCATGATCTTCTATGTAAGATTTAGCTCAAAATAATAAAGTTGCACGAGAGCGCCCCCGCCTCGCAGATCGAAAAATATATTTTCATATATTTTGTCTTTGTTATATGGCACTTATGGCAGTCATATATATGATTTGAGCACGTCATATAATATGATTTATCATTGAAGGGAATTTTATTTCATTGTTAGCTACTGCGTTTGAACAATGAGCGATTCACAGTGCCCGAAGCATTATTCACTCCATCAGATGTAGGAGTCAACCAAAGTGGTCTGGTAGAGACTATTGTGAATGTGATTGGAGGATTTCCAGAGACTGTTCGTCCACATTTCTACAAAAACATTGTGTTGGCTGGAGGAAGCACTCGTTTTCCCGGATTCAGAACCCGTCTTCTCAATGAGCTCGTTCAGTCTGCCCCTTCCCACTATAATGTGAATGTAACCCTCCCTGAAAAGTCGGTGACTTAAGTAGTATTTTATGCTTTGAAGGAGCTGAATGTTTTAGTGTCTAATGTGTACTTTTATTCTTTATAGTCCAGTGACAATAGCATGGGAAGGGGGAAAAAGGTTATCCCAAGATCCTGAGTTTCATAAAATGCTGGTAACACGAAAAGACTACGAAGAAAAAGGGATGGCTGCATTTCAAGGACTTTGTGATGTTTCCTAGTTAATTATATTCCACATATATACTCCTTGTTATTACTCTCATTTTGTGGCATTTATTATTTGACTATAAATACCCATAAATAGGATATTGATGTATTTTTGTTATTGCCTTGTACACTTTTTTGTTGGGAATAAATATTGGTCCTTAAAGTAAAATGCTCAGATTAGTCTTCAAAATTCTGCTAATTAGATCCCAATGGCTAGTATCCATTTAAATATAAGATATATTATAATTAGAGTATTTCACAGTGGGGCACTGTCAATAGGGTTCTCATATCATCATCAACCCTTTCACTCTCTAAGTGCATATGTGAATCTGTGAATCATATACGCTAAAACGCATGGAATTGATCGTAATTAAAGTATCACAATCACATTCGCTCACATACTCATACATCGACGGTGAAATTCAATTCATGAAATTTTTCTTATCATAGTTGTCTGGGGAGTATTTTGAAATGGACCCAAAAATATCAGTGCTATTATTATATAGTATGACTTTGGAATAAATGCAAAATGGAGCTGCGAGCTAGGACGACTGAGACAGGCAGATGCATAGCATAGTCCATTAACCACCACCACCATTAGCACCATTAACGTTCTGGGATGTAATGATCATCTACTGATGGTCTGGACTCTGGACTTGATAAAGATTGAAAAATAATTGAATAAGTTATAACAATTTTTGTACTTGGTAATTACAAGCATTTAACAGGCAGACGCAGGTGATAGGCATATATGCGTGCATTTATAACCAGACCCTCAGATCTTCGACTTGCTCGATGTGCCTGTATGTCGCCGGTATTCCCTCTTCATCGTAAAGAGAACGCGGGAACATTGAAAATTGGCTTCACAAAGATAGTTTTGAAATGTCGATTTAAAAAAAGGGCCAATTTACGACTTTGTAAACATCCACTAATCAATTCAAGCATTTTAATTTTGGAAATCCCCCCTTAAATTTTCATAATTTGGATTTGGATTTGCAAGCTGTGTAAAATTTTTATGTCATGTCAAAACAAGGCGGGTCTTCAACCGGGGATCAAAAACCTCGAAGTAAACAAGATGCCTCGAAATCGGTACTAGTTGGTCATTATCTTAGAAAATTATAATGTAGCTTTTAAAAAATGTTCAAACGAATGTATGAAATTTTCTATTGTGGTTGGATTTTAGAAAGGAAAAGTGGGCGACTGGTTCCGTCACATCAGCTCCTCTGGAAAGGAATATTATTTCAACGTGACGAACCACGCATCCCAGTGGGAAAAACCGAGAGAATGGATCGAGTATGAACGAAGGCATGGCCCGGTCTCCTCTCAACCACAATCCGCTTCTACATCGTCCAAACCCAGCAGTACCTCCCATAGCACAAATGTGAGTAGTAGTAGTTCCGTTGCACATCATAATCAGCAACAACAGCACCATCATCAAAGTAGTAGTTCGGCCAGTAGTACTGTTGTCCACCCGGCTACTTCAGAAACTCTCACATCCCAGCAAAGTTCTTCAGCTAGGCCTGATCGAAGTAGCAGTTCTCATGAAGCACGAGGAGGATATGGTAGTCATATGTTGCAACAGCATCATTCATTTCATGGATCCACATCCTCCTCTCTAGCTTCGGCACATCAACAAAGTGCTGCGACAGCTGTGGCCAACACAGCTAGTGGATCTTCATCTTCTTATCAACATCATTACTCGAATAATAGAGGTGGTCATCACCAGCAAAGTTATTCTTCATATGGAACTGGAAATGCGAGTGCAAGTAGTAGCAAAGATGTTCATTCTTACCAACAGCATGGTAGCAATAGTTCAAGCAGATCTCAATATGGACATGGAAATAGTTCATACTCTGACATTGGGGGTAGACATTATAGCAGTAGTAGCAATACCGGTGCTGCTAGCAGAGATAGCAGAAAAAGTTCTGAAAGTAAGCCACCATTCATAGTCTTCACCCTATTATCCTATCAGTAATTTTGAAAGTATTTCAATGGTGAATAAAATATTATCTGTTCCAGACCATCAAATGGAAGATATGGATATTTCACCTTTGGACGAATCATCCCCACAATCATCGGACGTGAGACCTGCCGCCATTCCTTCAACATCTACTGGATACAGACCTGATTTCTACAGCCATCATCATTCTCATAGTTACTATTCAAAACATCACGGTGATCATACAGAAGACTCCAAGCCTGGAATCCGTGGGGGTCCTTCCAATAGTGGGTTTAGCAACGATTATTACAGAGATCGTGACAGGGACCGAGATCGGGACAGAGATCGAGACAATAGGCACAATAATATGAGGGATAGAGGGGATGCAAGGGACAGTCCGCGTAGAAGAGATGATAGAGACCGGGATAGAGACAGAGGAGATGGACGAAGTAGAACGCGGGACAGAATGGACCATCACAGTAATCATAGGGATAGGTCACGTTCAAAAATTAGAGATGAAAGATCTAGAAGTCCATGGGAGCGCGAAGGAACCCCAGAGCACCGTTAGTAGTCAGATTTTATGACTAGTAGTTCAGTGGTGTTTTGTATTAGCTACTTACTGCATCTTTCTATTTTAGATACAGGAGGGAATGAAACATCTGGGGGAATGGCGAATTTAGGTTCATTGGGAGCTTTAGCTGCGCTCAACTCCGAAACGGAAATCCCTCCTCTGCCTCCTTCTCTAGCAAAGTATTATAATCCGGATCTCATTGCACATATTCAAGATCTTCCTGGGGAAGCACTTGAGCGTCAGGTAAAAAACAACAATATTCAAACTAAACTTTTAACGTATTTCGTATTAAACCTGATGACTGAGGTGGAATATCTATTCCATTTGCCCAAATGGCACTCGCACATATTTCAGATCCCATTTTTTAAAGCATTTTGGGGGGTTTTATATGGGGTCAGGGTGTATTGACACCAAGTGTCAAGTGGGACCAAAATTATACCCCGGTATCAGCGGAAAGAGGGGGGGGGGAGATATCAAGATGAGAGAATAAGTTATATCATATGCAAAAAAATTTGGTTTCTTTTCAGGCAAATAAATTCAATGACGAAATCATGGTATCAAATGCTCTACAATTGTCTAGAGTATCAGTAGATTTGAAAATGGCCCGAAGCCTCGTACGGCTGACAGATATTCAAGCTACATTGCAGGAGCAGCGGATATTATTTTTAAGACAACAGATAAAAAATCTGGAGGAAAGTGATATGGACAATTCTGTGAGGTTAGGTGTTATGACGAACTAGCTTAATTAGAACTTACTTATGTTTCTACTTTATACCAACTTATCGGGGGGGGGGTACAAACGGCAGACCAAAACCAGTTGATACTCTCATGCTACTTTTGTGAGTTTAATCATTAAGTTTATATTTTTATGACTTGTTTGACTGATATAGTTGTAAATCACGTGCATGCGATGATCATACAGCGAAAATAACTTAATAAAAAATTATTCGTTATCATATTAAGTTTTTATTTTAAATTTGTTATTGATTACACTAACGAAAATTGAACATTTTGTTCCCTTACTTTGTAGAGGTTTTCGCATAATTTCTTCACTGCTGGGTGACTGTTTTCAAAAAAAGTTTTTGTGCTATCGAAAAATTCTTGACAGAACTTGGGTTTCTCTTCAGCCAATTCGTATTCATAAGCCTGGAGTATCATATCAAATCGATCCAGATCTTTCACAAGCTTTGCTTCGCCCGTTATACCATCTTCGTATTCCTGCATACATACTTACATACATTTTGCTTGGATAGCATGACAATTTATCACATTATAATGACCTGTAAAAATATCTGCATGCTTGCAAACCTGAAACAGAGCTTGAATTTCAACTTTTTTTGTATCTGGAAGATAGCTAGAAATTATTTTGATCGCAGACGCTTCCATGTTGTATTTGTCTTCACTGCTCACTCCATCATGAGGTGTCAAATCTCCAATAATACTTTCTCCCATGTCATGCACAACTGACATTTTCATGCATCTATACGTGCGTAAAAAAATTTCCATTCATGATAATTATAGTGAATTCACATCATGGAAGCAACCTTAATAAATTCGATTTCTCATCTCATAGCATTACTTATTCATGTCTAGAGAGGAATCTTGAATCAAAAATGCACTCATAACACTCATGCGATACATATGTGCAGCCACAGTTTCACATTTCTTAATCCCTTTTCTCACCCATCCAGTTCTTTCCAAATGCTATAAGAACCAAAAAACACAGATACTGGTCATTTTCATTAGATATAAATTAGCATATTAGTAGAAGTTAAACTCTGTCAACTGTAAATTGTATTTCGCCATTTAACCTGGGTCGCCAACTAACATAGGGCAACTATCTTTTATTCAGAAATGGACAGTAGCCAATTATTTATTACATTAAGACAATTAAAACTTACTTTCAATTTGGACATTAAATGCAAAAACTCCAAATCTCCTAGCATACTACTGGACGGCTGAGATGCCATGTTTTGAATCATGAGAACAAGTAGTGAAATGAATTTGGATTTGGAATGCTGAAAGTCGAACTCACCTACGACTAATTGGACTTACTATACTATTATTATTAAGATATTTTATCGCCCCAGTTTGCTACAGCACCTAACTTTCTCTTCGGCTAACCTAACCTTACCACAACACTAGAGAAAAGTACGTCGGCCTTTAAATCACCCAACTTTGTTCCAGCACCCAACTTTCTCCAAGTGATGTTTTTAGGTTAGGTTAGCCCAAGAGAAATTTGGGTGATTTAAATAACCACGTGATAAAAGTTGGGTACTGGAAGCTGGAACAAACTTGGGTGATAAAAATACCGCCGTGACTACACCACGACCACGGCGGACACAGTATTTTTGGAGCGCTGAAATACAAAACTAACAAGGGCAAATAGCTTGTAATTGCTAGTTAGTGCAACAATTAACAATAGCAACAATCTCTTCCCTAACGGCCGGGAAGTGAGGTGTCTTTACACTTTCGGATTCACTTTCGGAATTACTTCGTCATTTCATGTGTCAGTACTATTGGAAACCAGAAAGACCCTAAAGGGGAAACCCGATGGGCTCGCATAAATGCAAGCGGCAACAAAGTAATAGCTTTCTTTGACTTTGCATTTGTTCTCAGCAGTTTTTGAGTTTTAACCAATTTGGTTTGGCATTTAATTAATTAAACCCATTTAAGTGAATCACATGTGTTTAGTGATACAAACAGTAGAAAAGGGAAGTGTCAAGTTTAGTGTTTAATTTTATATTTATTTTGTATTGGACATCATAATCTATTCAAACTAGTTCAGGCTAGTTAAGCAAGCCAACTACGTACTACGTACACTTACATTAGTCCAGCATTGAGTGGAGTAGAAGGTCGGCTTGCCTGAACTAATGTGTACTACCTAGATTTGTATCATATATGTTAATTTCAAAATCCTTTGATTTTTGACCTCAATAGATACAGCTGTTAAAAATGGATAGTTTTTGCTTTTTGGTGACCACAATCTGACAAAACGCGTGCAAATAGAAACCATTGATACGAATTTGCAACTTTGCATTTATGCGAATCCCCATACTAAAGAAATGATCGCGTAACGCGATTCGCGTTTCGCGCACATTAGCCTAGCCTAGCAGTAGCTCTACAAAAACTGTGTTCGCTCTTGCGCATGATTTCGTGTGTGTCATCTTGTCTGAAAATCTCATCAGTGGTATTTCCAATATCCAAATAAATAACGAGTAATAATGATAGTACTCGGTAACTGTAAATATTTATGACTTTAATTTTTTTAATTACAAGACACGCTAACTAGTGTATCTAGTTCAAAACTCAAATCAGGATGTCTCCTTTAATCCGACTGGGGCCCATATTTCGAACTGGATTGACAATACAGACTATGAAAGTAACCGCAGCTATCAATATTGTTCGTCAGCAGTCAAACAGTAACACAAACGAGCCCACTGGTCAACTGCAAAAAGCTTCCTCTGGCGGTTTCGCAAAAGCTATGGCCAAAATAGAAGGACACGAAAACTTTGCAACTCTGCTTCGAAACTGTCCGATGATTCAGGTTAGGATTAGGTTGGAAAGAGAAGATAAGCGATAAAGCAGGGATTTTATGCTAATGTTCACTTCACAGCTTGGAGATCCCCAAGGGAAAGTTGTTCAAGGAACCATTGTTCATGTTGTTAACGATGACCTTTACATTGATTTTGGAGGAAAATTTAATTGTGTATGTCTCAGGCCCAAGAAAAACCCAGAGTAAGTTTTTTCAAGCTTATTTTATACCTTTCGCTTTCGCTTATCAAACTTTCAAAGCACTAAACGTTCTTTGAGATAACAGTAACATGTATGTTAAAACGCTTCAATTTCCCTTGTTTCTGGTAAGATTAACTTACAAAGTTTTTTTCAGAGCTTATATAATCGGTACAAAAGTTCGACTCATGCTTCATGATATGGAAATGTCAACAAGGTTTTTAGGAGCTACAACTGACTTAACCATTTTGGAAGCCGAAGCTACTTTATTGGGCCTTCAAAGATCTCAAGACAAGAAACTATAGTTGGCTCGTTCATGATAGCTGATGAATGATAGCAGATAGCATTTAGTCATTGATGTTTGCTGGATTGTTAAGTATGGTCATATTGTATTGATTGAATGTTAATTATATTTTATGTGAGATATAAGATTTATGAGAGGTATGGACAAAATGCAATATAGTTTGTGCAAATTGTCATTGTTAATGATTTATAAACCGGCGGATGATGAATACAAAACAATTTTAACGATCACATGATGAACAAATATTTTATCCTCATTTTACTGGGTAAAGCTAGGTTTCAAGTTTCAAGACTCAAGTGGCCCCATCATATATATGCTTCTGCCGTTGACGTCGATCATTTTCAACGACGGCAGAAAGTCATAGATTGCTCAATCAATTATCTGACTAAAAATAAGGCGAAAACAAACAGGCAATTCATTTAAAAACAGACATGCATTTAAGGATATAGTATATCTATTTCTATGGGACTCCTTGTGTTAAAAAACTGACATTAATGCTCGACGCGGCTTGTAACTTGTATGACAGTCGTACCCATCGGGAACTTCGAGCCCGCGATTTCATTATTCACTTCATTTAAAAGTATATGTATAATCAAAAGCACAAGTGCACAGCACAAGAATGTCAACTTGACTTTAATAAGCATGATGTCTGAAATAAGCTGACTGTTATCTAATTACAGTGCAGTTGACTATTGTTACAGACAAACTTAAGAATTAGGTTGGCTTGCACCAAAAGGTTGTGAGGACTTGAAGATTGGAGCGATTGACAATACTAGAGTGTAATTGCTAATTGCTAGGCTCGTGGCTGAAGTTAACGTAACTGGGGGCAGGGATAACACAGTAGCGGTAGTAGGATAACAAAATGGTTGTTCGAACTTATAATGATGAACTTCAGTATTTGGAGAAAGTTTCGGATACCTGTTGGAAAATTAAGAAAGGTTTCCAACCTAATATGAACGTAAGTAAAGTCCCTACTTTTGTATTACAAAGCTCCAAGCAGAAATTGTTGATGAAAGCTGCGCTTTGATTGTTATTTTTTCGTGCTTTTTCTTTGATAGGTGGAAGGAGTGTTTTACGTAAACAGTCACTTGGAAAAGTTGATGTTTGAGGAATTAAGAAACTCATGTAGACCAGGAATGGTCGGTGGGTTTCTGCCTGGTATGAAACAGATTGCCAATGTTGCAGCTCTTCCAGGGATAGTGAATAAATCAATTGGACTACCTGATGTGCACTCAGGTTATGGATTTGCAATCGGAAACATGGCCGCTTTCGATATGGATGACCCTTTAGCCATTGTATCCCCAGGTGGTGTGGGTTTTGATATTAATTGTGGAGTGAGACTGTTGCGTACCAATCTTTTTGAAAAAGATGTTGCCCCAATTAAGGTAAAATTGTTTAACCATTTATAAAACTTCTTTTTTAATTAAAAAAAGCCAGCTCGCAAGCTCGCTAACCTATCTTATAAACTGTAATATGGATTTATTTTCTAACTTGTCTTCCATATCGCACAGGAAGAATTAGCCCAATCACTTTTCGACCACATACCTGTTGGAGTAGGATCAAAAGGAATAATTCCAATGAATGCTAAAGAATTAGAAGAAGCCTTAGAAATGGGAATGGATTGGTCTTTACGGGAAGGTTATGTGTGGGCTGAAGACAAAGAGCATTGCGAAGAATATGGGCGGATGCTCCAGGCGGATCCATCCAAAGTATCTAGTAGGGCTAAAAAACGTGGGCTTCCTCAAGTTAGTTTTCATGTAGTCGATGTAGTATAGTGTTTGTTGCCATCTTATTGTATGATACAGTTGCAGAGACACAGAGTTTATGTATTTATTTAGTTGGGAACACTGGGTGCAGGAAATCATTATGCGGAGATCCAAGTAGTATCAGAAATTTATGACAAATGGGGCGCTTCTAAGATGGGGATACAGGAAAAGGTTTGGCTGCCTAGTTACAAAATGTTGGATTTGAAACTTTATATTGATTGTATATAACATCAAAATCTTTATTAAAGGGACAAATATGTGTAATGATCCATTCAGGATCTAGAGGATTTGGGCATCAAGTTGCTACTGATGCATTACTTTCAATGGAAAAGGCTATGAAGCGAGACAAAATTGAAACGAATGATAGACAACTCGCATGTGCACGTATTCACTCACAGGTTAGTTGGATTGACACATTGACAAGCATAAACGCTCATGGACAGTTGAAGATAAGCTTTGGTTTAAGATCCCGAGGATTAAGTAAATCTCTTTGCATAGGAAGGTCAAGATTACTTAAAAGCTATGGCCGCCGCTGCTAATTTTGCATGGGTAAATCGAAGCTCAATGACCTTTTTGACAAGACAAGCTTTCTCTAAATTATACCATATGTCACCAGATGACCTTGACATGCAAGTTATTTACGATGTCTCACACAATATTGCAAAAGTTGAACAGCACATGGTTAATGGAAGATTAAAAACTTTGCTAGTACATCGCAAAGTAAGTTTCATACAGGCCTCAAATCCATCTGTAGAATTTTGGAGAATAGAATTAACGTTCTCTAACAAATTTTTTTCTAGGGGTCAACTAGAGCTTTTCCACCACATCACCCTCTCATACCTGTAGATTATCAATTGACTGGCCAACCTGTCTTAATTGGTGGATCAATGGGAACTTGTTCTTACATTTTAACAGGAACAGAAAACGGAATGAATGAAACTTTTGGAAGCACATGTCATGGAGCGGTAAGTGGTTGGCAAGTTTATTTTTTTACAGCTTTTTAAAATATAATGTGGTTTATTGGACTCAACATTAAATATCTAAACTGAATTTCCAGGGCCGAGCCTTATCCAGAGCAAAGTCCAGAAGAAATATTGATTTCCAACAAGTGTTAGATAAACTAAAACAGCAAGGGATTAGTATTAGAGTGGCTTCCCCAAAATTAGTCATGGAAGAAGCACCGGAGAGTTATAAGAATGTTACTGATGTGGTAGACACATGTCATGATGCTGGAATTTCTAAAAAATGTATTCAATTGAAACCACTTGCAGTTATCAAAGGTTGAGTTATATGAAGAAATGTATACCTTCTACTTTTACTATCTACTAACTCAAGAAAGTATCGTTTTGCTCATGCTGCTTTGTGCTCATTTTAGTGGAAAGTGGAAACATACCATTTTATAACGATGCTACTGTTTTTCATGGATTGGTGGCATTAAAGAATCCTCATGTATCATGTTCCTTTATCTTGGATTTATTGCTATTTTTGTTCCTCTTCCTCGTGTGCGATTTTTTTCCCATTAATTTGGGCTTGGTTTGAAATAATTGCAGAATAATGCAGAAATACATTAATAACACATTGCATGCATATATAGCTTACAGTAAACACAGGAGATATGAGCCATATTATTATCAGCATCAACAATAAGCAGAGAATAGAGTTAGAATAGAGTATGGTGGAGAAAGTAAAATTGAATGCACGTGATTTGTTTAACTTTGGAACTTTGGATACAGTAATCTACTTCTATTTCTATATGGTTGGTTATGCCTACAATAAAGTCACAATTTTTTGCCCTGATGGATTACAGTTGTATTTATTTTGGTAACGCAAGCAAACGCTAGACGTAGACCTACAATAGAAAGGGTGTATTTCACAAAACTTCTGTTTGCTAACCACATATAGTTCAGTTAAATGTATTAAATTAAGTTGTGCTTCATCTGGTGATTTTCCAATAAAGTGAGCATTCGAATCCACCAGTTTTGTTAGTGTAAAATAATTAAGTGTTTATTCTTCATTCTAAAATTGAAATTATGAAGCAGTCT
>Ga0210040_10003890_pt1 | contig 19885 bp, 20 predicted proteins | sample CryGeyCG12114_NA_FD_185462 | JGI IMG/M metagenome (GOLD analysis project Ga0210040, IMG submission 185462) | Groundwater microbial communities from aquifer - Crystal Geyser CG19_WC_8/21/14_NA (SPAdes) (version 2) | ecosystem: Environmental > Aquatic > Deep subsurface > Groundwater | place: USA... | reverse complement strand
GGACGGGGACGGGGTGGGCGCGCCTCGCGCCCTCGCCGGTGCGCCCCGTGCCGCACGCACCGGCCCTGCCGGTCGGCGCGGCGGGCCGCTAGGAGTCGACGCGCTTGAGCCGCGCGGAGACCCGGGGGTGCAGCTCCCGGGTGGAGGAGGCGACGTCGAGCACCCACAGCAGGTCGCCCTCGACCTGGCCGTAGGTGCGCCGTGCAGCGGTGTAGTCCGACGCGCCCGCGGTGCGCACGACGGCGTCGGTCACCAGCTCGGCGCGCGTGCCGCCCGTGCGCCCGACGAAGACCTCGACGACCCCGGTGGGGTGGGCGAGCAGCAGCTCGACGTCCACCCCCGGGCGCCGCGGGTCGGACTGCTCCGCCGCGGCGCGCCAGTAGCCGGACTCCGTGTCGAGCGGCTCCTGGCGCGAGCCGTCGGCGTCGAGGCGCCACACCTGCGAGCGGTGGGCGAGGAAGCCGCGGGGATCGGCGGTGATCTCGACCTCCTGGCCGACCTGCGTCTCGCCGGCCTCGGGCGAGGCGAGCACGCCGGCGCCCTCCCACCGCCCGACCAGCCAGGACAGGGGCACGAGGGAGGCGGGCAGGGACGCGTCGATCTCGAACGGCATGGCTCAGCGCTGGCCCTTGAACAGGCGCCACACGACGAAGCCGGAGAACCAGGTGATGACGACGGCGCTCAGCGCCAGCAGGCTGGTGTAGAACAGCTCGAGACCCTCCACGCGGAGCAGGGTATCGCCCCCGCCGGGCAGGGGTCCGATCGGGCGACACCGCCGCCAAAGCACGCTCTGTGAGCGTTCGCATCCGTACAGTCAGCAACAGCGGTCCGACCGGTCCGCGCTGGTGACGTGGAGGACGGATCGATGACCGGTGCGCTGCTCGTGCTCGGCTCCTGGCTGGCCGTGTCGGTCCTGGCGGGCCTCCTGCTCGGCGCCGTGGTGCGCCGGGCCGACACGCGCCCCGTCCTGGCCGCCTCCCGGCTCCCCCGCGCCGTGCCGACCGCGCTGACCGCGCCGTGCGCCCCGGCCGCGCCGGCGCGCACCGCACCGCCCGTCCGGCGCAGCGCCCCGGCCGGCGAGCTGGTCCGCCAGGACCGCTAGGTCCCTCGGACCCGCGAGGAGCTCAGGGGCGCGGCAGCCGCGGCACGACGGCGGCCGGCCGCGAGGCCGCCTGGCCCCCGGCCTCGGGGTCCACGACGGTCTCCTGCGCCGCGGCGACGCCCCCGGCGAACAGCGGGGCGTCCACCGGGGTGGTGCGCTTGACCACCGCGAGGGCCACCGGGCCCAGCTCGTGGTGGCGCGCCGCGCTGGTCACGCGGCCGACCACGCGCCCCGTCGTCGCGTCGGTGACCTCGGCGCCGGCCTCGGGCAGCCCCGCCCCGGTGCCGTCGAGGTGCAGGGCCACGAGCCGCCGCGGCGGGCGGCCGAGGTTGTGCACCTTCGCCACCGTCTCCTGCCCGCGGTAGCAGCCCTTGGCGAGGTGGACGGCGGTGCGCAGCCAGTCCAGCTCGTGCGGGATCGTCCGCTCGTCGGTCTCGAAGCCGAGGCGGGGCCGCCAGGCCGCGACGCGCAGGGCCTCCGCCGCCCAGGTGCCGGCCAGCGGGCGGTCGTCGACGAACGCCTCCAGCTCGCCGCGGGGCACGAGCACCTCGCGCCAGCGCCGCTCGGCGCCGGGGTGGGCGTCGTCGTCCACGGGGGCGTAGCGGGCCGAGGCCGGCCCGGTGCCCGGCCACGGGTCGACCCAGGCCAGCGGCTCGCCGTCCACCGACTCGCGCCCGACCGGCTCGCCCACGACGGCCAGCGCGTCGGTGACGTCCTCGACCTCCACGCGGAGCATGAAGCGCATGCCGTCCAGCCAGGCGCGCGCGGCCTCGACCTCGCCGGCCTCGAGCACGACGTGGGTGGCGGTGCCGTCGTCGACGAGGTGGAGGTCGTGCTCGATGCGGCCCTCGGGGCTGAGCACGAGGGACTCGGTCGAGGTGCGCGGGGGCAGGCCCACGAGGCGCTGGCTGGTGAGGGAGTCGAGCCAGCTCAGGCGGTCCGGGCCGCTGACCCGCAGCACGCCGCGGCAGGACAGGTCGACCACGGCCAGGCCCTGCTCGAGCATCCGCTGCTCGCGGACCGGGTCTCCGTAGTGCCAGGCGACGCCCGCGTCGGCGCCCTCGGCCTCGACGGCACCCGGGCGGGCGAGGAGCGGGCTGCGGTGGCGGGGTGCTGCTCCCGGAGCGGGCGGCACCGGGGGCACGGGGGTCTGCGTCATGGTGCCCCCAGCGTAGGCGCGCTCCCGCGTGCGCGGGAGGGCCGTCAGGGAGCGGTGGCGGTGCGCGGCCCGAGGCCCGCGGCGGACTGCTGCGGGGCGATCTGGCGGGCGCTGGGGACGACGGCGAGGTGCACCAGACGGGCGACGACGTACAGCGCCAGCAGGAGGAGGATGAGCGGGAGGGCTTCCATGCCGGGAACCGTCGCAGCCGCGGCGCCCGGGAACCGGCACGACGCGCCGACCTGGCACGCAGAATGGTCACAACGGGCCATGGCGGACGCCGGGGGGCTAGCCCCCTGACATCCGCCGGGGTCAGCCGAGGATGGCCCGGCCGAGCGCGTAGACCAGGATGCCGCAGGCGGCCACGGGAGCGGCGCCGGCCGTGGCCGCGGCGGCGGTGCGGCTCGCGGTCGGCAGGCCGTCGAGCAGCCGGTGGACGAGCCCGACGACGAGGCCCGCAGCGCCGCCCAGCAGCGCGGAGGCGCCGGCGGGCGCGTCGCCCAGAGCCGCGGCCGCCGCGGCGCCAGCCAGGGCCCCGGCGGCGGTGGCGGCGACGGGGCCGAGCCTCAGGCGCGCCGGCAGCAGCCCGGCCAGGGACGCCGCGGCGACGGCGACCGCGGCGATGATCACGAGCGCGCGCCCGTCCGCCGTGGCGAGGGCCCCGAGCCAGGCGGCTCCCGACCCTCCCAGGAGGATCCCGGTGACGGTGCCGCTGAGGCCGTCGACGACGCGCGGGCGCAGGTCGCGGCGCAGCAGCTGGTGGACGAAGGCGCCGAGGACGGCCAGGCCGATCACGGCCGGCAGCGCGGCGAGGAACGGGTCCTCGTCCCGCAGCAGGACGGCGAGCAGGGCCGCCACCCCCGCGGCCGCCACCACGGCCGCGCTGCTGCGCGGGCTGGGCAGCGCGAGCAGGTCCGACCAGCCCGCGGCGAGCACGGCGACGACGAGCAGCAGGGCGGCGGCCGCGGTCCACGGCCCCGCGAGGGCCGCCACGGCGAGCAGCACCGCCAGGGCGGCGCCGACGGCGGCGGGCAGCACCGACGGGGCGGCGACACGGAGTGCAGGGGTCCTCACCCGTCGATCCTCCCAGAGGCCCGGACGGGTCACGGGGAGGTCGGGAGACGGTCACGGCGAGGTCGCGATCGCGTCCGGGCTGCTCCGCGCGGGCTCGCACGACCGCCGACGTCATCTAGTGTTCACCTCGTCGTAGCGACGGTGCGCGGGCGCAGACGCGTCGGCGCACGGCCCTTGGAGGCTGCATGGCCCAGCTGCTCCTGCTCACGAACGCCCTGTCCCCCTCCGCGGAGGTGCTGCCCGCCCTCGGGCTGCTCACCCACGCCGTGAGGGTGCTGCCGGCCGAGCCCGCGGCCCTCGTGGACGCACCCCCGGCCGACGCCGTGCTGGTCGATGCGCGGCGCGAGCTGGTCGCCGCCCGCTCGCTGGCGCGCCTGCTGCGCACGACCGGCGTGAGCTGTCCGCTCTTCCTCGTGCTGACCGAGGGCGGCCTGGCTGCCGTCGCCGCCGACTGGGGCGCGGACGACGTGCTGCTCGACACCGCGGGCCCAGCCGAGGTCGAGGCCCGCCTGCGGCTGGCCGCCGGGCGGGCGGCGCTGGCCGAGGCCGGGGACGACACCCCCGACGAGATCCGCGCGGGCGACGTCGTCATCGACGAGTCGACCTACACGGCGAAGGTGCGCGGGCGCGCCCTCGACCTCACCTACAAGGAGTTCGAGCTCCTCAAGCACCTCGCCCAGCACCCGGGTCGGGTCTTCAGCCGCGCCCAGCTGCTCAAGGAGGTGTGGGGCTACGACTACTTCGGCGGCACCCGCACCGTCGACGTCCACGTGCGCCGGCTGCGCGCCAAGCTCGGCGCCGAGCACGAGCAGCTGATCGGCACCGTGCGCAACGTGGGCTACCGGTTCGTGCCGCAGTCCCGCGAGCGCCGCGAGGCCGACCGGGACGACGCCGTCGCCGGCGCGGAGCTCGACCTCGACCGCGCGGACGACCGGGCCGGTGAGCGCGCGGCCGACGGCGCGGACGCCTGAGGTGCCCGACCCGCTCGAGGCGCTGACCGCCGAGGAGGTCGACGGCGTGCGGCGGCTCGTGGCCGCCGCCGCGGCCGTGGACGGCGGCGAGCCGCTGTCCGAGGACGCCCGCCTCGCCCTGGGCCCGCCCTCCCCCGGCGTCCGGCACCTGCTGCTGCCGGCCGGCGACGGCTCGCTCGCCGGCTACGCCCAGGTCGGCGCCCGCCCCGGCGACGACGGCGGGCCCGACGGCGTGACCGCCGAGCTGCTCGTGGCTCCGGCCCTGCGCGGCCGGGGGCGCGGGAGCGCGCTCGCGGCCGCCGTCGAGGAGGTCGCCGCCGGGCTGGCCGCGGGCCCCGTGCGGGTGTGGTCGCACGCGGACGCCCCGCAGACCGCGGCGGCGGCCGCGGCGCTCGCCGCGCGCCGCAGCTACCGGCTCGCGCGCGAGCTGTGGCAGATGGCCCGCGCCCTGGGGCCCGGAGCCCCGGCCCTGCCCCCCCTGGTGGTGCCGGACGGCGTCCGGGTGCGGGCCTTCGAGGTCGGCCGGGACGAGGACGCCTGGCTCGCCGTGAACGCCCGGGCCTTCGCCGCCCACCCCGAGCAGGGCCGCTGGACGCGCGAGGACCTCGCGGCCCGCCAGGCCGAGCCGTGGTTCGACCCGGCGGGGCTGCTGCTGGCGGTGGACGCCGGCACCGGCGCTCTGCTGGCCTCGCACTGGACGAAGGAGCACGACGAGAGCACCGGCGAGGTGTACGTCGTCGGGGTCGACCCCGACGCGCAGGGCCGCGGGCTCGGCTCGGTCGTGACCCTGGCGGGGCTGCACCACCTGCAGCGGCGCGGGAAGACCGTCGCGCGGCTGTACGTCGACGGCGACAACGCCGCCGCCCAGCGCACCTACGCGCGCCTGGGCTTCGCCCGCTCCGCCGCGGACGTGCTCTACCAGCGCCCCTGACCGCGTGGGGAGTGGCGCTGCTCACCCCGGCTGCGATGATGCGGACATGGCGAGCACCACGACACGCGCGCGCGCACCGCAGGGCCGTCCGGCGGGGGGCGAGGAGGTGCCGGAGCCCGGCCCGGACCTCACGGAGACCTTCGAGGAGCACCTCGCCTCCGAGGACGACCCCGGCGAGGGCCAGGGGGCGGCGGCCCCCGGCGCGCCTGAGCAGGCTCCCGAGCCGACCCCGCTGCCCCTCGACCGCTTCCTGGACCGCGAGCTGAGCTGGCTGGCCTTCAACGAGCGCGTGCTGGAGCTCGCGGAGGACCCGACGCTGCCGCTGCTGGAGCGCACCCGCTTCCTCGCCATCTTCGCCAGCAACCTCGACGAGTTCTTCATGGTCCGCGTGGCGGGCCTCAAGCGCCGGATCGCCACCGGCCTCGCCGTGACCGCCGCGAGCGGGCTGGAGCCGCGCGAGGTGCTCGCCGCGATCAGCGAGCGCGCGCACACCCTCATGGAGCGCCACGCCGCGGCGTTCACCGACGCCGTGCGCCCGGCGCTGAGCGAGGCGCAGATCGACCTGGTCTGCTGGGAGGACCTCGACGAGGGCGAGCAGGCCCACCTGCACCGGTTCTTCCGCGACTCCGTCTTCCCGGTGCTGACCCCGCTCGCCGTCGACCCGGCGCACCCCTTCCCCTACATCTCCGGGCTCTCCCTCAACCTCGCGGTGGTCGTGCGCAACCCCACGACGGAGAAGGAGCACTTCGCGCGGGTCAAGGTGCCGCCGCTGCTGCCGCGGCTCGTGCGGGTGACCGCAGCGGGCCCCGAGGGCCGCAGCGCGCGGTTCCTGGCGCTGGAGGACCTCATCGCGGTCCACCTCGACCAGCTCTTCCCGGGCATGGAGGTGCTGGCCACCCACACCTTCCGGGTCACCCGCAACGAGGACCTCGAGGTGGAGGAGGACGACGCCGAGAACCTCCTCCAGGCCCTGGAGAAGGAGCTGCTGCGGCGCCGCTTCGGCCCGCCGGTGCGCCTGGAGCTGGCGCAGGACGCCGACGACCACCTGCGCGAGCTGCTCATCCGCGAGCTGGGCGTCACCGACGCCGAGACGTACGTGCTGCCCGAGCCGCTGGACCTGCGCGGACTCAACGCGGTCGCCGACCTGGACCGGCACGAGCTGCACTACCCGGCGTTCGTGGGCAAGACCCAGCGGCACCTCACCGACGGGCGCGAGAGCGCCAAGCCGCGCGACATCTTCGCGGCGGTCCGCGCGCGCGACGTGCTGCTGCACCACCCCTACGACTCGTTCTCCACGAGCGTCCAGGCGTTCCTCGAGCAGGCCGCGGCCGACCCGAGCGTCCTCGCCATCAAGCAGACGCTCTACCGGACGTCGGGCGACTCCCCCATCGTCGACGCCCTGGTCGACGCCGCCGAGGCGGGCAAGCAGGTGCTGGCCCTCGTGGAGATCAAGGCCCGCTTCGACGAGCAGGCGAACATCACCTGGGCGCGCAAGCTCGAGCAGGCCGGGGTGCACGTCGTCTACGGCATCGTCGGCCTCAAGACCCACGCGAAGCTGTGCCTCGTGGTGCGCCAGGAGGGCGACCGGCTGCGCCGCTACTGCCACGTGGGCACGGGCAACTACAACCCCAAGACGGCCCGCCTCTACGAGGACGTCGGCCTGCTCACCTGCGACGACGAGGTGGGCGAGGACCTCACGAAGCTGTTCAACCAGCTCTCGGGCTACGCGCCCAAGACGCGCTACCGGCGCCTGCTCGTGGCCCCGCGCAGCCTGCGCCGCGGCCTGGTGCAGCGGATCGAGGACGAGGTCGAGCACGCCCGCGCCGGGCGGCCCGCGCGCGTGCGGATCAAGGTCAACTCGATGGTCGACGAGGTCGTCATCGACGCGATCTACCGCGCGTCGCAGGCGGGCGTGCCGGTCGACGTCGTCGTCCGGGGCATCTGCGCGCTGCGCCCCGGCGTGCCGGGCCTGAGCGAGACCGTGCGCGTGCGCTCGGTGCTGGGCCGCTTCCTCGAGCACAGCCGGGTCTTCGCCTTCGAGGCCGGCGGCGAGCGCGAGGTGTGGATCGGCAGCGCCGACATGATGCACCGCAACCTCGACCGCCGGGTGGAGGCGCTGGTGCGCCTGCGCGACCCCGAGCACGTGCAGGCGCTCGTGGACGTCGTCGACCGCGCCATGGACGACGGCACCACCAGCTGGCACCTCGACGCCGACGGCGCGTGGACCCGGCACGCCCGCGGCGAGGACGACCAGCCGCTGGTGGACGTGCAGGAGCTGGCCATCGCCGCGCGCACCAGCCGCCGCCAGCGGCGCCGGTGAGCCGCCCGGGCACGAGATCGGCGGAGGAGGGGTGGCCGTGGTGCTCGCCGACCTGAGCGTCCCCCCGCTCCCGGTGGTGCGGGCCGCGGGGGCGCTGTGCTGGCACCGCGAGGGCGGGCAGCTGCGCGTCCTACTCGTCCACCGGCCCAAGTACCAGGACTGGTCCTGGCCCAAGGGCAAGCTGGAGCCCGGCGAGGCGGCCGCCGGGGCGGCCGTCCGGGAGGTCCAGGAGGAGACCGGCCTCGCGGTGCGCCTCGGCGTGGCCCTGCCGAGCGCCCGCTACCCGCTGGGCGGCGATGCGACCAAGCACGTCTCCTACTGGGCCGCCCACGTGCCCGACGGCGCCCACCCCCGGCCGCCGCGCCCGGACGAGGTAGACCGCACCGAGTGGGTGGGCGCGGACGAGGCCGACCGCCTCCTCACCCGGCGGGCGGACCGCGTGCAGCTGCGCGCCCTGCTCGAGGCCGACGCGGGCGGCGTCCTCGACACCTGGCCGTTCCTCGTGCTGCGCCACGGCCACGCCCGGCCCAAGAGCGCGTGGGGGCACGCCGACGCCGAGCGCCCGCTGGTGGCCGCCGGCCGCCGCCAGGCGAGCGCCCTGCCGGCCCTGCTGGCGGCGTGGAGCCCGCCGCGGGTGGTCTCCAGCCCGTGGGAGCGGTGCCTGGAGACGGTGCAGCCCTACCTCGACGCCAGCGGCGCCTCCCTGCGCACCAAGGGGCGGCTCAGCGAGGACGGGCACCGGCGCGACCCGGCCAAGGTCGCCCGGCTGGTGACCAAGCTGCTCGGACGCCGGCGCCCCGTCGTGGTCTGCACGCACCGGCCCGTGCTCACGACGCTGCTCGGGACCCTCGCCGGGCACTCCGCCGCGGGCGTCGGGGACTCCTTCCCCCGGGCCGACCCCTACCTGGTCCCCGGAGAGGTGCTCGTGGCCCACGTCTCGACCGCCGGGGGGCGCGTGGTCGCCGTCGAGCGTCACCGCCCGCTGCCGCGCTGAGCGCACCCGAAGGGGTGGGACGGTCACGCCCGGTGCTCCGGCCACCACGAGAAAACGGCCTCTGACCTGCGGCGTTCATCCTCCGTTCACCTCGCCCCGCCCGCCGCTTCACCTCGCCTGCCTAGCGTCTGCGTGTCAGAGCGCCCGGATCGGTCCGGGGGCTCACACGAGAGAGGCGCACCCCACGTGAAGCGCAGCACCCTGGGCCGCGCGGCCCTGCCCGCAGCCATCGTGCTCACCCTCGGTCTGTCCGCCTGCAGCGCGGCCAACGAGACCAGCTCCGAGCCGGCGGCGGGCGGCGAGTCCGCGGCGGCCCTGTCCGGCGAGCTCAACGGCGTCGGCTCCTCCGCGCAGGCCTCGGCGCAGGAGGCCTGGATCGCGGGCTTCACCGAGGTCCAGCCCGACGTCACGGTGAACTACGACTCGGCGGGCTCCGGCGCCGGCCGCGAGCAGTTCCTCGCCGGTGGTGCGAGCTTCGCCGGTTCCGACGCCTACCTGGACGACGAGGAGCTGACCACCGCCGAGGAGCGCTGCGCCGGTGGCAGCGCCGTCGACCTGCCGGTCTACGTCTCCCCGATCGCCGTGGTCTTCAACCTCGAGGGCGTCGACGAGCTGGACCTCGCACCGGCCACCATCGCGAAGATCTTCAACGGCCAGATCACCGACTGGTCCGACCCGGCGATCGCCGCCGACAACGGGGGCACGGCGCTGCCGGCCGGCCCGATCAACCCCGTCCACCGCCAGGACGACTCGGGCACCACCGAGAACTTCACCGAGTACCTGGTCGCGACCGCGGGCACCGACTTCCCCTACGAGCCCGACGGCGTGTGGCCGGTCAGCGGTGGCGAGGCCGCCAACGGCACCGACGGCATGATCCAGGCCGTCACCGCCGGAGCCGGCTCCATCGGGTACGCCGACGCCAGCCGCGCCGGTGACCTCGGCGTCGCCGCGATCGGGGTCGGCGAGGAGTTCGTGGCGCCGTCCGCCGAGGCCGCTGCGACGGTCGTCGACGTCTCCCCCGAGGTCGAGGGTCGCCCCGAGGGCGACGCCGCGATCGACCTGGACCGCACGACCACCGAGGCCGGCGCCTACCCGCTGGTGCTCGTCAGCTACGTGGTCGCCTGCACCACCTACGAGGACGCCGAGGAGGCCGAGCGCGTCAAGGCCTTCCTCACCTACGTCACGAGCGAGGAGGGCCAGCAGGCCGCGGCGGACAACGCCGGTTCTGCGCCGATCTCCGAGGACCTGCGCACGCAGATCACGCCCACCATCGAGGCCATCAGCGCCGCCAGCTGATCCTCGAGGGAGCCGCCTCGATCCCCCGCTCCTCCGGGAGCGGGGGATGATCGGGGCGGCTCCCGGCTCCGCCCCCGCTCCCGTCCAGGAGGTCCCGCACGATGTCGACCACCGCTTCCGACCCGACGCGGCTGGGCTCCGGCCGGGTCCGTCGCGGCGACGGCGTCTTCCGCTCCACGACGACGGCCGCCGGGGTCCTCATCCTCCTCATCCTCGCCGGGGTCACGATCTTCCTCGTGTCCGAGTCGGTGCCGGCCTTCACCGCCGCCCCCGAGGACGTCATCGGCGGCGAGGGCTTCGCGCGCTACGTCGGCCCGCTGGTCTTCGGCACCGTGCTCGCCGCGGCGATCGCCCTCGTCGTGGGCGCCCCCCTGGGCGTCGGCATCGCCCTCTACCTCTCGCACTTCGCCCCGCGCCGCCTCGCCTACGGGCTGGGCTACCTGGTCGACCTGCTGGCCGCCGTGCCGAGCATCGTCTTCGGCCTGTGGGGTCTCGCGACCTTCGGCCCCTTCCTGGTGCCGGCCTACGCCTGGCTGGCCGAGCACGCGAGCTGGATCCCGTTCTTCGCCGGCCCGGCGCTGCTGAGCGGCCGAACCATCCTCACCGCCGGCCTGGTCCTGGCCGTGATGATCCTCCCCGTGGTCACCGCGCTGTCCCGCGAGATCTTCCGCCAGACGCCGCGGCTGCACGAGGAGGCCGCCCTGGCCCTCGGCGCCACGCGCTGGGAGATGATCCGCTACTCCGTGCTTCCCTACGGGCGCTCCGGCGTGGTGTCCGCCGCGATGCTCGGCCTCGGCCGCGCGCTGGGCGAGACGATGGCCGTCGTCCTCATCCTCTCCGCCTCCGGCGGCGTGAGCCTCAACCTCATCAGCGCCGAGAACCCGGGCACGATCCCCGCGAACATCGCCTCGCAGTTCCCGGAGGCGACCGGGCTGGAGATCAACACGCTCATCGCCACCGGGCTCGTCCTGTTCGTGCTGACCTTCGCCGTCAACTTCGCCGCCCGCGCGATCGTGAACCGCCGCGCCGAGTACTCCGGAGCCAACTGATGACCGACGTGCGCGCGACCGCGGTGCCCACGGGCGCCGCCGGCGGCCCCCGACCGGCGCCGGTGCGCCTGGGGACGCGCTCGCTGCCCCGCTGGGCGCCCCTGGCGGCCCTGGCCGTGGGCGCCCTCGTGGCCGGCGCGGTGATGCTCGTGACGGGCTTCTCGCTGGTCGGCTTCCTCGTCGTCACGGCGCTCGTGCTCGTCGTGGTGCTCGTGGGGGCCTCGCGCGCCGTGGAGGGCGGCCGCAAGGCCACCGACCGCCTCGTCACCTGCCTCGTCACCGGGGCGTTCCTCCTGGCCCTGATCCCCCTGGTCTCCGTGACCTGGACGGTCGTCAGCCGGGGCGCCACGCGCTTCGACGTGCAGTTCTTCACGTACTCGATGCGCGGCGTCGTCGGGGAGGGCGGCGGCGCCTACCACGCCATCATGGGCACGCTGATCATCTCGGCGCTGGCCGCGGTCATCTCGGTGCCGATCGGCCTGCTCACCGCGGTCTACCTCGTGGAGTACGGCCGCGGGAGCCTCGCCCGGGCCATCACGTTCCTCGTCGACGTGATGACCGGCATCCCCTCCATCGTCGCCGGCCTGTTCGCCTTCGCGCTGTTCTCCCTGTTCCTCGGGCCCGGCGCGCGGCTGGGCATCATGGGCTCCGTGGCGCTGTCGGTGCTGATGATCCCGCTGGTGGTGCGCTCCACCGAGGAGATGCTCAAGCTCGTGCCGAACGAGCTGCGCGAGGCCTCGTACGCCCTCGGCGTCCCGAAGTGGCTCACGATCGTCAAGGTGGTGCTCCGCACCTCCGTGGCCGGCATCGCCACCGGCGTGACCCTGGCCATCGCGCGCGTCATCGGCGAGACCGCACCGCTGCTCGTCACGGTCGGCTCGACGGCCACGGTCAACCTGAACCCCTTCGAGGGCCGCATGGCCGCCCTGCCGGTGTTCTCCTACTTCTCGGTCACCCAGCCGGGCTCGAACCCGGAGTTCTCCGTAGACCGCGCCTGGACGGCGGCCCTCACCCTGGTCATCCTGGTGATGCTGTTCAACCTGCTCGCCCGGGTCATCTCCAAGGTCTTCTCCCCGAAGGCCCGCTGAGCCTGCTCGGCTCGCGACCGACCGAACCACTCCTGAAAGGGCTCTCCATGGGCAAGCGCATCGACGTGTCGGACCTCGACATCTACTACGGCGAGTTCCGCGCCGTCGAGAAGGTCACGATGACCATCGAGCCCCGCACCGTCACGGCGCTCATCGGCCCGTCCGGCTGCGGCAAGTCGACCTTCCTTCGGTCGCTGAACCGCATGCACGAGGTCATCGTCGGGGCACGCGTCGAGGGCAAGGTCGTCATGGACGGCCAGGACATCTACGCCAGCGACGTCGACCCGGTGGACGTCCGCCGCTCGATCGGCATGGTGTTCCAGCGCCCGAACCCGTTCCCGACGATGTCGATCGCTGAGAACGTGCTGGCGGGCCAGAAGCTCAACAACAAGCGCATGAAGCGCTCGGAGTCCGAGGAACTGGTGGAGCGCTCCCTGCGGGGGGCGAACCTGTGGGAGGAGGTCAAGGACCGCCTCAACCGCCCGGGTTCGGGCCTCTCCGGCGGCCAGCAGCAGCGCCTGTGCATCGCCCGGGCCATCGCCATCCAGCCGCAGGTGCTGCTCATGGACGAGCCCTGCTCGGCCCTGGACCCGATCTCGACCCTGGCCATCGAGGACCTCATCGGCGAGCTCAAGCAGGACTACACGATCGTCATCGTCACCCACAACATGCAGCAGGCCTCCCGCGTGAGCGACGAGACCGGCTTCTTCAACATCGCCGGCACCGGCAAGCCCGGGAAGCTCATCGAGATGGGCCCCACGAACACCATCTTCTCCAACCCCAGCGAGAAGGCCACGGAGGACTACGTCTCCGGCCGCTTCGGGTGAGCCCGGCTCAGCCGAGGAACGGGTGCACGAGCAGGTAGACCGCTGCGGCCACCAGGCCCGAGGCCGGGATGGTCAGCACCCAGGCCACCGCGATGTTGCCGGCCACGCCCCAGCGCACCGCTGAGAGCCGGCGGGTGGCACCGACGCCCATGATCGCCGACGTGATCGTGTGGGTGGTCGAGATCGGGGCGTGGAAGGCGAACGCGGCCGTGTAGAGGACGCCAGCCGAGACCGTCTCGGCCGCGAAGCCGCGCGGGGGGTCCAGCTCGATCACCCGGCGTCCGAGCGTGCGCATGATGCGCCAGCCGCCGGACCACGTGCCGAGGCTGATCGCCCCGGCCGCCGCGACCTTCACCCACAGCGGGATTCCGTCCGCGCTGCTCGCGAACCCGCCGGCCACGAGGGCCAGGAGGATGACGCCCATCGTCTTCTGGGCGTCCTGGAGGCCGTGGCCCAGCGCCATCGCGGCCGCCGAGACGGTCTGGGCGACGCGGAAGCGCCGGTGCGTGGGCGCCGGGGCGGAGTTGCGGAAGGCCCAGAGGATCCCGACCATCAGCAGGTAGGCCAGGAGGAACCCGACCAGCGGCGAGAGCAGCATCGGGACCACGACGCGGTCGAGGATGACCGACCACTGCACCTGGGTGGCGGAGGCGATCCCGGCCCCGGTGAGGCCGCCGATGAGGGCGTGCGTCGAGCTCGACGGCAGCCCCCACCACCAGGTGAGCAGGTTCCAGGTGATCGCCCCGAACAGGCCGGCGAGCACCACGACGAGGCCCGCGTGGCCCTCCGGCGGCGTGATGATGCCGTTGCCGATGGTCAGCGCCACCTCCTCCCCCAGCAGGGCGCCCACGAGGTTGAAGACCGCGGCCATGGCCAGCGCGACGCGCGGGGTCAGCGCCCGGGTCGAGACCGACGTGGCGATCGCGTTGGCGGCGTCGTGGAAGCCGTTGGTGTAGTCGAAGGCCAGGGCCACGACCACGACGGTCACGACGAGGGCGAGCTCCACGGGGGTCAGGACTCCTTGACCGCGAGGGTCTCCACGGTGTGGGCGACCTTCTCGAAGGCGTCGGCGGCCTGCTCGAGCTGCTCGACGACCTCCTTGACCTTCAGGAGCTGGATGGCGTCCTTCTCGTGCTCGAAGAGGTCGGCCACGAGGGAGCGGTAGGCCCGGTCGGCCTGGTTCTCCAGGCGGTTGATCTCGACCCAGTAGTCGGCGAGGTCGCGCATCGAGCGCAGCCGCGGCATCGCCTCGGCGGTCAGCTCGGCCTGGCGCTGGAGCACCGCGACCTGCTCGGAGACGCCCGCGGGCAGCTGGTCGACCTTGTAGAGGACGACGAGCTCGGCGGCGGCCTCCATGAAGTCCATGCAGTCGTCGAGGCCCGAGGCCAGCGCGTAGATGTCCTCGCGGTCGAAGGGCGTCACGAACGTCGAGTTGAGCCGGCGCATGATCGCGTGCGTGGCGTCGTCGGCGCGGTGCTCGGCGTCCGACATCGCCGCCGCCAGCCGCTCGCGCTCGGCCCCGGGAGCGGCGCCGAGGAGCTGCCCCAGCAGCTGGGCGCCGTCGACCAGGTGGCCCGCCGAGTCGGCGAACAGGTCGAAGAACGTGGTGTCGCGCGGGGTGAGGCGCATGGCGGGCGGACCCTCCGGGCAGAGGCGGGTGGGACTGGCAGCAGACCGCCCGAGAGACTAGATCACGACGGCCGCGCGCCCCGGGGGGCTCAGTCGCGGCGCACGCCCAGCAGGCGGTCGACCTCCTCCTGCGGCAGCACGTCCTCCGCCTCGGAGGCGGCCACGACCAGGTCGCCGTAGAGCTCGATCTCCTCGGCGAGGACGTCGTCATCGAGGCGCCTGGGTGGCTCCATCCCGCCACGGTAGCGGGCGGCGGTGCTGGTCAGCACCACGGACGCCCCGCGCGCACCCGCTCGGGCCAGTGCGCCGCTCCCCCGCTGCTGCTCATCCGTGCCCCGGTGCGCCAGGCTGGGCGGGTGCACCCCGTCGACGCCCTGCGGCGGACCGCGTTCCTCCTCGAGCGCAGCCAGGCCCCGGCGCACCGGGCCGGCGCGTTCCGCCGGGCGGCCCTGGTGCTCGCCGCCCTCGACGACGCCGAGCTCGACCGCCGGGTGCGCGAGGGCGCGCTGACCGAGCTGCCCGGGATCGGCCCGCGGACGGCGTCCGTGGCCACCGAGGCCGCCGAGGGCGGTGTGCCGGCCTACCTCGCCGACCTCGAGCGCGCCGCCGCGCCGGCGCCGCTGGAGCCGGCCGTGCAGGCCCTGCGCGCGGCCCTGCGGGGCGACCTGCACGCGCACACGGACTGGAGCGACGGCGGCAGCCCGGTCGAGGAGATGGCCGCCACGGCCGCGGAGCTCGGCCACGAGTACCTCGCGATCACCGACCACTCGCCCCGCCTGCGCGTGGCCAGCGGCCTGTCCTCGGCCCGGCTCGGGCGCCAGCTGGACCTGCTGGAGCTCCTGCGCGGTCCGCTGGAGCCGTTCGCGCTGCTGTCCGGGATCGAGGTGGACATCACCGAGGACGGCGGCCTGGACGGCGACAGCGACCTGCTGGACCGCCTCGACGTCGTCGTGGCCTCGGTGCACAGCCAGCTCGGCGGGCGCTCGAGCGCCGAGGCGATGACCGCGCGGATGCTGGCGGCGGTGGCGGACCCGCGGGTCGACGTCCTCGGGCACTGCACCGGGCGGCTGGTGACGGGCGAGCGCGGACGCCGGCCGGAGGCGCCGTTCGACGCGGCCGCGGTCTTCGCCGCCTGCGCCGAGCGCGGCGTGGCCGTGGAGGTCAACAGCCGCCCCGAGCGGCTCGACCCGCCGCGGCGCCTGCTGCGCCAGGCGGTGGAGGCCGGCTGCCTGCTGAGCATCGACACCGACGCGCACGCCCCGGGCCAGCTCGACTGGCAGCACCTGGGCGCGGCGCGCGCGGTGGAGTGCGGCGCCGAGCCCGACCAGGTCGTCAACACCTGGCCGCTGGAGCGGCTGCGCGGCTGGCTCAGCCGGGCAGGCTGAGCGCGCGCGGGCGCTCGTGCTGGATCTCGCGGCGCAGCGCCGGGCCCTCGAGCCGCTCGGTCTCCGCCGGCAGCCGCGTGGGCGCCCAGGCGCCGAAGCCGGACTGCTCGGCTCGGGCGTACCAGGTGCGCACGGCGCCGTCGAGGGCCTCCTCGGCGGTGGGGCGCCCGAACCACCAGCCCTGGCCGTGGTCGCAGCCGAGCTCGACGAGGCGCCGTGCCTGGTCCTCGGTCTCCACGCCCTCGGCGACGACGGTCAGCCGGTGGGCGTGGGCCAGGTCGATGACGGCCTTGACGACGGCCGTGGCCGAGGTGTCGGTGCCGAGGCGGGCGACGAAGCAGCGGTCGATCTTCATGAAGGCCAGGTCGAGGGCCGACAGGTACGACAGGGCCGACCAGCCGGTGCCGAAGTCGTCGAGGCCGACGCCGACGCCGAGGGACTGCAGGCCCGCCAGCGTGGCGCGGGCGGAGTCGCCCTGGTCGAGCAGGGAGTGCTCGACGAGCTCCACGAGCAGCCGGCTGGACGGCGTCCCGGACAGCCGCAGCGCGCCGCCGACCAGCTGGGCGAGGTCCGGGCGCGAGAGCGTCTTGGACGACATGTTGACCGCGACGGTGGGCGCCCTGTGCTGCCCGCCGCGCAGGCAGGGGGCGTCGGGGGCCGGGGGCCGCCAGCGGGAGGCCATGGCGCTGGCGCGCCCGAGCACCCACTCGTCGAGGCGCACGACGAGCCCAGTCTCCTCGGCCACGCCGACGAACAGGGCAGGTGACAGCGGGCCGAGCTGCGGGTCCACGACGCGGGCCAGGGCCTCGACGCCGGCCACCTCGCCCGTGGCCAGGTCGATGACCGGCTGGTAGAGCAGCGCCAGCCGGCCGGCGTCCAGCGCCGAGCGCAGCACCGCCTCGCTGCGCACGCGCGCCCGCGCGTCCTCCTCCAGGGAGGGCGCGTAGGCGCTGACGCGGTCGCGGCCGTCGCGCTTGGCGCGGCGCAGGGCCAGCCCGGCCCGGCGCAGCAGGTCCTCGGCGTCCAGGCCCGCGTCGTCCGCCTGCGCGCCGTCGGCGACGGCGAGGCCCACGGAGGCGGTCACCGTCAGCGGCTCGGCGCTGCCGGGGACGTCGTGGGGGCGGCGGGCGCCGGCGACCACGCGCTGGGCGAGCTCGCTGCCGTCGACGGGCCACGGCCCCGCAGCGCCCGTGCCGGTCTCGCCGTCGGCGAGCAGGACGGCGAAGGTGTCGCCGTCGAGGCGCGCGACCACGGCGGCCTCGGGGGCCAGCGCGCGCAGCCGGTGCGCCACCGCGACGAGCAGCGCGTCACCCGTGCTGCGTCCCAGGGCGTCCACGAGGACGCCGAAGCGGTCGAGGTCGACCAACGCCAGCTCGACCCGGCGGCCCGGCCGCAGGTCGCCGAGCGCGCGGGCCAGCACCGCGTGCAGCGCGCCGCGGGTGGGCAGCCCGGTCAGGGCGTCGCGGGCGGCGGGCGCGACCGGGGCGGTGACGTCGACGGCGGAGCCGAACATCCGCACCGGCACGCCGGCCGCGTCGACCTCGACCTCGGACCACGCGTGCACGGCGCGCTCGACGCCGTCCTGGCCGAGCATCCGGAAGCGCTCGGTGGTGCCGCGGCGGCTCTCGCGGGTGACGAGCAGCGACGCCCGCACGCGGGCGCGGTCGGCGGGCACGACCAGCGACATCCACCAGGTGAGCGACGGCGTCGTGGTCGCCGGGTCGGTGCCGACCAGGCGGTGCATGCCGGGCGACCAGACCAGCTCGCCGGAGGCGAGGTCGAGCTCCCACGCGGCGGCGGACAGCGACGCGAGGCCGGAGCGGGCCGGGGCCTGGCGCTGCCCGGGCACACCAGCGGTCGTGCTGCTGAGGATGACCCACGGCGATGACATGCCACCACGGTGTCACCCGCGGTGACCGCAGGGGCGGCAATCGCGAAGGACACGCCGCCACGACCGTTTTGCCCCCCGCGGGCGTCCCGCGCGGTGACGCACGGTCACCCCCGGGGACGCGGGCGACGCCCGGCGGTCACTCTCCGGCGTACCCGTGGGGGTTGGCCTGCTGCCAGCGCCAGCTGTCGGCACACATCGCCGCGAGGTTGCGGGTCGCCGTCCAGCCCAGCTCGTCGCGCGCCCGCGCGGGGTCGGCGTAGGAGACGGCCACGTCGCCCGGACGCCGCGGGGCGCGGACCACGGGGATCTCCCGGCCGCTGGCCTCCGCGAACGCCGCGACGACCTCGAGCACCGAGGAGCCGCGCCCCGTGCCGAGGTTCCAGGCGTGGGCGCCGCTGACCTGCGCGAGGCGCTCCAGCGCTGCGAGGTGGCCGGCGGCGAGGTCGAGGACGTGGATGTAGTCGCGCACGCCCGTGCCGTCGGGGGTGTCGTAGTCGTCGCCGTAGACCGTCAGCGCCTCGCGCCGGCCGACCGCGACCTGCGCGATGTAGGGCACGAGGTTGTTGGGGATGCCGCTCGGGTCCTCCCCGATCCGCCCCGACGGGTGCGCTCCGACCGGGTTGAAGTAGCGCAGCAGCGCCACGGCCCAGCGCTCGTCGGCGGCCGCGACGTCCATCAGGACCTGCTCGACCACGAACTTGGTCCAGCCGTAGGGGTTGGTCGCGCCGCGCGGGGAGTCCTCGGTCAGCGGCACCTCGGTGGCCGCGCCGTAGACGGTGGCCGAGGAGCTGAAGACGATCGTGCGGCAGTCCACCGCCTCCATCGCCCGGACGAGGTTGAGGGTGCCCGCGACGTTGACGCGGTAGTAGCGCTCGGGCTGGGCGACGGACTCCCCCACCGCCTTGAGGGCCGCGAAGTGGATGACCGCCTCGGGGCGGACCTCCTCCAGCGCCGCGCGCAGCCGGTCCTCGTCGAGCACGTCGACCTCGTGCAGCGCGACCTCGCGGCCGGTGAGCTCCTGAACCCGCCGCAGCGCCTCCGCGCTGGAGTTCGACAGGTCGTCGACCACGGCGACGTCGTGCCCGGCCTCCAGGAGCGCCACGACCGTGTGGCTGCCGATGTACCCGGCACCGCCGGTGACGAGGATCCTCATGCCCGCGACGCTACCGCGCGGCGGTGGGGCGATCGATAGCCTCGGGGCGTGAGCGCGCTGGTCAGGGTCGTCGTCAACGCCGTGGCCCTCTGGGTGGCCACCCTCGTCGTCCCCGGCATCACCGTGAGCGAGACCGGGGACACCGCCACGCAGGTGCTCACCTACCTCGTGCTGGGACTGCTGTTCGGGCTCGTCAACCTCGTCGTGCGACCGGTCGTCAAGCTGCTGTCGCTGCCGCTGTACGTCCTCACCCTGGGGCTGTTCTTCCTCGTGGTGAACGCCCTCATGCTCCTGCTCACCTCGTGGCTGTCCGGCTTCACGCCGCTGACCCTCCACGTCGACGGCTTCTTCTGGTCGGCCGTGCTCGGCGCGCTCGTCATCTCCCTCGTCAGCTGGGTGCTCGACCTCGTGGTCCCGGACGGCGACCGCGAGGACTGACCTCCCCCTCCCTGAACGCACCCGTGGTGTCTGGCGGTGCGAGCTCAGGAGCGCCCTGGCCAGGGCTTCAGAAGCGGCTGACGTCGAGCAGCCGCACCACAGCGGTGCCGGCGTCGTCGGACGCCGTGAGGTCGATCTCGGCCTCGATGCCCCAGTCGTGGTCGCCGTCCGGGTCGTCGAGCACCTGGCGCACGCGCCAGCGCCGGGGCTCGCGCTCCTCGGTGATCTGGAGCATCGCGGGGCCGCGCGCGTCAGCTCCGGTACCCACGGCGTCCGTGCTGCCGTGGTCGGCGGACCAGGCCGTCATCGCCTCGCGCCAGCGGTCGGCGTCCCAGCCGGCCTCGGCGTCGAGCTGCCCGAGGTCCCACGAGCGGCCGCGGGCGAAGAGCTCCACGCGGCGGAACATCGCGTTGCGCACCTGCACGGTGAACGCGCGGCGATTGGCGGTGATGCCGCGGGCGGGCGGCGGCGGGGGCGGCGTCCCGGTGAGGATCGTCTCGGGGTGGGTCAGCGCCTCCCACTCGTCGAGCAGCGAGGAGTCGGTCTGGCGCACGACCTCCCCCAGCCACTCCAGGATC